>JGI24021J15306_10002454_pt1 | contig 20065 bp, 13 predicted proteins | sample Ectturendosymbi1_FD_15306 | JGI IMG/M metagenome (IMG submission 15306)
GACAATTCACTGCATTGTACATCTGCTTTATCAAACTTGCGTGGAAATTGTCTTTTGCTCAGCTACGGCCGTGGTTGCGATGTTTCAAGCAAGGCTCAACGACAGCGTCGCAAATTTCAGTCGCCAGCTGTTAAACGATTCTTCCCCACAGCGCGCTGAGTTTGTCCTCAAAGTGACAAGTTCTTTAAATGATACTCTCATCGGTGAAGGCGGGATCAGTTTGGTCGAGATTGTGGGTGTCACAGAAGGCAGCATTATTATATGGTTAGTTTTCGGATACCGCGTGTTTTTCTTGAAGCCACCTTGGCATATCAAATTAAAGCAATTGATCCTCTTATCTATTTTCTTAAATAACCATGCTTTTCTGTCCAATGCGTTGCTAAAAAAATCCAGCGATATGAAGTTTTTCCTTAACCTGCTTGCAATACCTTTGTCTTACACCAGTTATTCAAGAATTCATGCATAGTTAGAACTGTGCGAAAAATCTACATGTTGTGTTTCTCCAAATTTGCACTCAAAAATGGCCCTGACAGTTTGATTTTTCTCGAGTAGGAAATCGCGCGTATTGGTGCATGTTGTAAAGTGTTGTTATTCTGTCCTCGAATGTTTGGCTGATACCAGTTTGTTTAATAAAGTGCACCAATAGCACTCGTTTCATTTTTCAGTTAATGTTTTGATCTGTAGATAAATGAGTTAAATGCTTTCAAAACTTTGTGAAATTTCGCTGGAACACTGAGTTTAGCCTGTTGTGAAACACTGACCTAATGATGTCTCTAACGTAGACAACAGCGAAGATGTATAACAAGTGCCTGAATACCGTTGCCTGCTACGACGCGTTTCACTTAGAATAAACTACATTTTTGCAGATGCAAATTTTGAATTGTTTGGACTGTTGTGAATTTGACTTAGAGGATTGACGTGACTAAAGTAAAAACGTCTTAGCATTACACTTTCTTGCTTCAAATGTTTTTGAAGGTTTAGAGTTGTGTCAACGAGTGGGTCTGTGACACAGTCAACATTAGAACAAATAGTCATTTCACAACTCTCCGGAGTCAATTTCCTCATTGTTTTAGAGGGTAAGTTTAAATTGGAATGTACCTCAACCGTTTGGTACTTTTGATTATTTACATTTATTTGTGTCTTTTTTGATCAAGTGCACTCGTTTTCTCTTTTCGAAATAAGTTTGTTGATCGAAATATTTATATCAAACAGCAATTGCTTTAAAATGCGTCTAGCTATATTATAATCGATAGAAAAATTCCTTCATCACTAGAGTTATAAATATGCAAGTTCCCAAGTTTAAAGTGGTTGGCAAGATCCCAGACTGCATAATCGGGTGATTCGTTCGTGCATTGCTAACGTTCGATGCCCATACACTAATCTATATAAAGTAAATAAAGCCAAGTATCGTCTTATTTGTTCCTTAATAGCTTGTTTTACTTTGCATTACGAAGCTTTCTGCTTGAAAACTTTCTTGCATTTTTCAGCTCATTTGGACTGTTCCACGATCCCTTGCTCGTCAGATGGAAGTTGTACAGTTGATTCAGCCGGCATATTCTCGTACGATTTCTTGCTTTACAAATTGTTATAATAAGCAGTGTTGAACACTTCGTGGATGTCGCACCATGCGTTGTATGGAGCAGTGCTACTCTATACATAAAACCTGTACACAATCCCGTAAATACTTGTGGAAACAGTAGAGTGGCTGAATTTCTCGTTGAAATTTGCCGAGAGCTTGAATAATCGCACAAAATTTAATCATCAAAGTTGTTGCGACCAGCTATGCAGTCACTGGATGACAGTCTGTGGCTTGTTGAGAAACTCTTCACCCATTCCCACCTGAAAGAGCTTGAGTTGTAGCGCATAGGAAACGCAGACTGCTTGTCACATCGATCATCACGTATGCAGTGATTTTTTCACGTCTTACTGGTTCTGCAGGTGCCAGTGCAATAGCGGACACACCGGGGATGGATTCACTTGCTTTGATGTTGACGAGTGCACCGCAGCAATGTCTTGCGGTGGCAACGCCAACTGCGACAACACTCTTGGAAGTTTCACGTACGTTGCACTTAAGCAATCTGTTTTTTTGGGTAGGATTTGAAAAAAAAACGGTGAATGCAGAGAAAGTTTCAATTCAAGTTGTTTTCCCGCAGAAATAAAGCATTGAGATCTTTTCCATTCCTGACACTCATCAGTTTGTACGTGATATTTCGTCAAACAGATTTTGACCTGGTAAAGGGCCCCCGCTACTTTTTTAGATTCAGTTAGTCACGTGAAGTAGGTTATGCTGGAAATGGCCCGTACATCCCTGAGCTGGAACGATTTTACTTCGTGTGGAAACTACTTTAATAGTAACAGAACTTGAATATCAATGCTTGTGATCAAAAGATAGTTTCAAAAACACTTTGCAAACCGTTGTGTGCAACGTTGCGATGCAAAAGGGTATCAGCTCGAAAAAAGCCGCAGGTACTGCACCGTTGCATTTCAAAAAAGTGTGAGAGTTGTTTGAAAAAGTTTCTCTTGCTAAGTTAAGAACCACCGAATCAATGCCATACTTAAAAGTGATGCTGATATTTTTGTAGTTACCTGACAGTGCCCTTTGATGCAAAATCAGACAAATTTTTTGATTTCAGCAACATTTCATTAGCAAGCAAAAGTCCATACGATTGTCAGCTTTTTGCAATTTCGTAATTCAGAAACTTTGCGTTGCCAATACTCCCGATTGTTTTTATTGCTTACCGATGTGGATTCCTGTGTAGAAACTGATGTTCCCCGAAGCATTTTGCTGCACAGCGCTGCATGAAAATTTTGTTGATCAAACAAATAACTTTCCGTTGGGGGTATGCTGAAAAGCAAAAGATATAAACCGTCTATCGTTCGTGGCCAGTGAAACAGAGCATTAGAGACATAAAACATTGGTGTTGCTTTTGATTGAAATACTTTTGTTTCCAAGTCAAACTGTTTGCAAGTGAATTTGGAACCCCTTGTGGTAAAAACAACTTAGTGCATCGAAAGTTGTTCAGGTGAACGTGAAGTGGGAAGAAAGCAATACATTTTTCACAAACGCGCAGTCCTTTTTAGAAATTGTCCTGATTCAAATTTATTCTGTGCATAGCAAAAATGTTGGGATGGTTTGGATGATTTCTTGAAATTTGTTAGTATAGTTAAAATACAGATGATGATTCGTATAGCCAAAAGCAGCTGATTTCAATATGTAACCAATAAAGGTGTATCACAGTGACGTTTTCATACTCTTGAACGAAAGATAGAAATTCAAGAAGACATTCCAATTCATTGAAAAACAAATCAATGAGTTGCAGTTTTTTTATTGATGACATAAAATGCAATTCCACCATTCGCAGATCTTCTTCTCGCTTTTCAAGAAAAAATTAGCGTTTTTAAATCCATACTCTGGTTTCTAAGAAAAGGATTGTGATGTGTGCTGCATTGACAATTGAAAGCAATTGTTTTACTGAAAGTTAACAGTGTAGACTAATACTTCCTAACGAGGTGTAAAAGCAGTTCATTTCAAACGGAACATTTTTGCAAATCGTTAATTACGTGTGAAATAAGGTTCGTGGCAGCACGGTGAAATGACGACAGTTATACGCAGCACAAATATTGAACAAACGTTCAAATAGCAACAGTATGCTGACTCTTCATAATACATGTCTCGGAAACTTCTCAATGCAATGAGTTTGCTTGAAGTTTACTTTATATCGGTTAATTTATATTCTTTGCGCAGATGTTCATGCTACGCGGGATACACCGGAGATGGGGTAACTTGTGTTGACGTCGACGAATGTTCGTATGGCGTTGACAACTGCAACTCCAATGCAAACTGCACCAACACAGAAGGCAGCTTCACGTGAGTAAAATGAATATTTAATTTTAATTTCGTAATTTTCATAAATAAGCGTTTTTCGGAAGCAACATTATTGCTGAAAATAGCTTGATTGCATTGCGCATTTGGCAAACCTGGTAGTATTGAAAGTACGAGCAAGATGAAAAGGAAGAACGTTTTGCACAGTATGGGGTGAACGAGGTTAATTAAATGTCGTTTTGATGGAGATTTATCCTTGATCACGTTGCTGCAGTCGTTCCAAAAGTTTTGGCCATTTTGACAATACTTCATACTACACCATACTTTGTAACATGAATGATGATTGATTTCTTCAGATGCAAATGTTTACATGGTTTCACTGGTGATGGACTCAACTGCTCAGGTTAGTTTCATATTTTCGTTCAATCGATTGGTTTAAAAAGGATAAGTTATGAAAGTTCTTTCCATATTGTTTGACCTTTCGCGGTTTGGCGCTGTTGCGTCACTAACGCAGCTGTGTTTCAGGTTTCTTCCGAGCGGGCATTGCATTTTGAATGCAGTAAAGTGCCAACATGTAATTGCTTGCATGAAACCTTTGTCTGTAGTGTGTTGATTTCTTCTTACAATTGCTTTTTTTGTCTGAGGTTTTCTTTGTGTTGCAAAAAGATCTACAACTCTTGAATATTCAAACGAACTTGCGTGTAGAATACAGAAACGTCAGTGTTAACGTCCTAGCAAATTAGCCCTTTGCTGTTAAATTGAATGGCATATATAGGTATGAAAGTTGTTGGTATTCTTCTCGGTATGAAACCTAATGTCTCAAAAATCGCTTTCACTGTATGTAAAATCTAAAATTTCAGTTGGTTTTGCAGGTTTCTGTGAGCCCTTCAGGGGCCATCTTAATTGCTCTTGCTTACACTGCACTTCATCTCTGTTCATGAACCACGGAAATTGAAAAACCCCATTATTCCTAATAATAACGGCGGCGTATCGTCTCAACTCACGGCGTAGTTGCGGTTGCATTAGCTGTTTGCTGATGAGCAAAAACAAACAAAAATTAAAAATAAACTTGTCTGTTTCGTTTTCAAAATGTACAAAATCATTCTTTCGCAAAACAGAAGTGTACATGCAGTTTCTTGCTTGTCAATATCGTGCAAGTGTCTTCGCTCGCTGTGATCGAACTGACGAAGGTAGAAATTCGTGTTTTGAAGCAACCCTCATGCATTCAGCAGAAACATTTACTTTGCCTTCTTCCGAAATGGAAAGATACGTTTTTCTGTAAACTTGCTTCATAATCGAGGCAATTTTCATCCTTTTCATAAAGCTGTCATAGAAGGGTAAACAAACAACAAAGAACGTCTCACGCAAGAGGGACAGGGAGCTTTTTTTAAATAACCTCCCAAATGAACCCTAACTGCGAAGTTTTGTACTCTTCAGTGACTAACTTACGCTTGATATAATTTGAAAATATCCTAAATTCACTGAGTCGTCTCAAAGATGCGCGACTCCCACAAGGCGTGTTCTATCACTTGGACATCTATGGAACCTACGGGTCAGCAGTCGTAGCCTATGAGTATTAACTTTCAAGTCGCGTATGACTTGTGGTAGACTTATTTCCCAGAGAGAAGACAAACAATATTGCAAGTACCAATCCTATTTGCTAATCTTGCATAGTTTGGCAAACAGCTTTGCTCTAAATTTGTCTTTCTTCTCTGTATTTCGACTTTATCATGTACTCAGACCAAAAATAACGGTGGGCGTTTATGTTTTAAATGAATTTGTGTGCGAGGAAACAGTTAAATTTGGTGTGTTTTTGTAATAAATGGTAACTCGTCTCCTTTTTGTACGAATTTCAACAGATATTGATGAATGTCTCCTGGCATCGGACAATTGCAATAATAACGCGAAGTGCAACAACATCTTGGGTTCTTTCAACTGTACTTGCCGCGATGGTTATGCTGGAGATGGAATTGTTTGTGAAAGTACAGCAACTAGCATTAATATGCACTTACATGATTCAATACAGTAGCTTTTTAGCCATTTAGAACAAAATAAATTCTTGGTAAATAAAATTTGTGGGGCTCGCCATTTAGTCATGATTTCATAAATTATTTAGGAGTACAAAGTACCGCCCAGCTTATTCTTTCGTTAGTGACATCATGGTTGTTTAAACATGTAAAAAGTGATACATGTCACTTATGAAAACCATCAGTCAAATCCTTCTTTAAAAATCAGTGAAAACAATTGGCTGTCAGACTCATCCTGAATGAAATGCACACTATTTGAAACTTTGATCAAAACAACTGGCATGCCTCTGTGCGCCTATACCACACCCATCCGAGTCGTTATCTACTTTTTCTGTTAGCCGTGTACCTAAAAACGTGATGATTGAATGTTTTCATTACTCTCACACTGCCGTATCCCTGTATGACGATGAGTTAATGACGTTGTAGTTGGGGTGCTTTTAAAGTGGTATGTTCCTATCAGGGTTGATTGCATGCCAACACTTACTCTGTAATGCGCTACGACTAACCATTTTTGTGTTATTTGATTATTTCCTATGTAACATGGACTACGGGTCTGCGGTAAATCAATGAAATAAAAAACTTTTAGAACTGGTGATATTTCTCACTGCTATTCATACTGACTCCTACCGGAAATGGTAGTAGTATTTGCTCAAACATCCGCAATATGCAATTGACTTGATTGCTTTGGCCATATTTTTATCATGATGTTGTTCAAAACTTCTTTTCGTTTTTTAGAAGTAATTTGAGCAATTTGACTATTTGATCAGAAACTAAATTATACAACCTTCCACCGTACCTTACATAGATTCCTTAATCTGTGATCTTATTGTTTTATTGAGATCTAAACTGCGTTTGATTGGTTAATGGTTGAAGCATCCAAGTTTTTGTTTGGAATCTAGACTTTCGTCTGAGTCTTTAGAGCGATTGATTGGCTTGCTAGCGTATCTGGAACCAAAAATATAGCTCAAAAACCAAACATTTGGTAAAAAAAATCATGTCACACTAAAGGAAACCCTGGACATTTTGGCTAAAGGCTATAACTCGCCAGTCGATTGATCTAGAGAGCTGTTCAAACGCCTGTAGAGATGAGGAAAGTTTTAAAGTTTAGAACAAAAATTAGGTTTTAGATATCAGTTTTGTTGATTTTGACAAAACGGGAATATGTTTATATATATTTGTTTCCATTTGGATGAAGTCATCAGGCCTAAGAAGCCAACGTCATGAGTCATGTTTTGACTCGAGTTTTACTGGATCCTAAGCTATATTTCGAGTCTATATAGGGTTTGATGGACTGTTTAGCAATCCTGGTTCCAAAAGTATGGCCAAAAAACGCATATTGATGAGGGAAACTCCAGCTAATCTTCTAAGATATTCCTGAAAAGTTTAGGTGTTTTAGCCATACCTTTGGCCAAAAAGGTGAAAACATGCCCCCATTATAACTTCACCCACAGAAAACCCCAATCCCACCCAAAATTTGTCATTTTATATTCATTTTGTTATTTTGTGACATACAGTGCATTGAAAACCCAGCCCTGGTAACACAGTTGCCGTTTCAAAGCAAACAGGAAAATGTCGGATTTTTCCACTAATCGTAGTACCAGCTGCTGTAGCTTATTAGTTTTAGAAGGATGATAGCTACGTTAGGTTTCTTTAAATTTTCAGTTGCACCACCTGAGTAATGCAACGACTATCTAAGCAAAAACAGTCCAACACAGGGTCAGTAGCCTTCAGAAGCTGCCTAGGAGTTTGCTTGAATATTGCATCAGTTATGACTTTTCCATATTGCATTCCTGTTTCCAGAACTGGCTTACTTTTAAATGTTGCCATCAAGCAGTAAAAATTAATTGTAACAAAAACAGAGCAATTTTGAACAGCCCAGCGGCAAATCGAGAAACGTATTGTGATAGTGAAAGTGATTGCTTGATGATTACCTGATTAAAGTACGCAGCTCTCACGCGGGCAATAAATGTTGGAGCAATAGTATTATCACGAAATAGAAATATTGTTTATACAATGCGATAATAGAGGTTGCAAGGAAAACTCCTGTAAACCTCGCAGTTCAACAAGTTGTGAATCATTGTTCAGTTAAAACTCTTTAGACCAGTGGTTCCCAAACTACGGCACGTGTACCGGTAGTGGTACACGAAGGCTTTCAATCAAGGTGGTGCACGAATAGACAACCTTTCTGTTTTTCTTCATAAAAAATATATTCACAGCTGCAATTTTTACCTGTCGGGTTCTGTTGATGAATTCCTTAATTTTTGTGTAGCCTACTTGTTGGTTTCTGACAATGGCTATAATACTTTCTCACAGCCATTTTCCTTATGTTGCGTTTGTGTCAACTGTGGTTTTACAAACTTTTGATTGAAATATATTTGGCACATTGACTTTTCCTGGAACAAGGTGGTACGTGTTGACACTACGGGACCCACCATTGGTACGTGATCAGAAAAAGCTTGGGAACCGCTGGTTTAGACCCTAGGTTCTTCAAAGTGGGGAGGGGGGCGTGAAAACGTCGCAAGGTGGGCGCGAGTAGGGAAGAGACATACGTTGAAAACTGTTTCATCATTCGTAAATTTATCATCAATTCATTATAAACGCCCCAGGCTAATCAAAACAAAAGATACAAGATAAAATCTAGGAACAAACTAGAATGTGAAGACAATTTGTGACGCTCGTTGACCCGAACAAAGCCTTTAATTAAACTGCTAGTTTACAGAAAACAGTTGCACCCCTCCCATTAAGCAAGATAGTAGCAAATGCATTGTTGTTCTGATTTTTGCGTTTGATTTTGAGATTTGGTGAAGCGCGAGTAACAATGACTAACGCCAAACAGGGTGAAGACAACAACACATTTTAGGAACCTCTGGTTTGTAGTAAAATCAAACTTTGTTTCTATTTGCATGGGGACCAAAACGGGGCGAATTTACATCAAAGAGGCGCCATTTATCGGGGAAACCAGACGTTTTAAGGGGGGGCAGTTGTCTCAAACTGCATTCTCCTGGATCCGCTACAGTAAGCCGTTGCTACAACATTGAAATTACCCATTTGTGATGGTGTTTTGGAAGTAAGCTATTCAAATGAACGTGCTTTTGAAGGACACCAAGGGAAAAAACTTTATCTTGATAACTGTCAAGCCAAAGTCTCCACGATCACTTTTGCGATAGTCAAACATAATTAACTATTGCACTTGGAGCGCAAAGGTAATTTCATCAGGTTTTTGGTGATTTACGTTGATTGGTGTGATTCTGCACATGATTGAAGATAATAGGTCAAGTTTAAGCAGTTTTTTTGCGTTAGATTCATTTGGAATTAGAGTATGTGGTTAGGAGACGTTTCAGCATGTTTGCCAGCAAATCGGACTTTGCAAACTGACGTTTGCAAACGTTTCAATAAGTAGAAAAAATGTAGAAGATTTAGTATTTATCAAATTGCATTTCCGTACTTGATTATAGATTTTGTGAATTATAGTCGGAAGCACAAGTATTGTGAAAATACCTCTCGTCGCCCCCGACAACGCTGCTGCATTGTCTGACAAGCAAACACCCGAGTATGAAAACTTGACGAGAATTCTGACAAAAGACATTCCTTCAAAGTTCCCAACCGTCTCGCTCGTAGTTATCAACATCATGTTGTACATAGACAGGTCTTCAGTTATTTCCGTGTAAGTGATAAATGCGTCTTGATATAGTGTAAATGATTAACTATGTTATCTGACATACTTTGCTATTTTGTGATATTGCGTTTGAAAAGCCATGCTTTCTTTCCGGCATTTTTTCAGCTTCATTGGCCTTGTTAGTTTTCTTATGTAATTTCGAAAGTAAAAATTTCGACCAGGTTTGTGTGTGAAGCGTCCTTACGTCTAATGCTTGATTAGATTTCAAATAAGAACAACACAGCAGCTTCAGATTGAAAAAAATCATGTCGAATATTTCTAGAAAAATACTTTCATCTTCAGCAAAATGGCGTTCAATAATTGCCATATGAATACGTTTAAACTGACCAAGCATTTTCTGGTTTATAAACCTCAGAAACATGGTGAACTATTTTTGTTTAGATTCCACATTGGAACTCGAAATACCTTAACTGTTGAAGAACTGGTTAACTTGTTCAACTCAACCGGTGGTGACCAAACTATTTTTTCTGGGACTGCGGAAGAAGGTATTGTCTATGCGCAATGTTTTTCCTTGCGTATAGCGTGGCTTAAGATTCAAACTATGCAGTACCTTATCAGGCATCTCAATTTATTGACAGATATTGATAGCCACTGTTACGAATATATTGTAAAAGTTTGGAAAAATAAGTCAGACGACGGCGGTATGCTAACTGAGACTGTACTTTTTCAGCCTGCACGGGTTTGGATATTGTCACTGATTCTGGAAGAAATGCCATTCTTGTCAGCATTGGCTACACACCAATTGCTGGTGCTGTATCGTTCAAAATCAACAGAACGGATTCAACAGGCCGCTCAGTTGCAGTGTCTACCTCCCTTGGAGCAACAAGCTACGCTTCTCTTTCTTTGGAGCCTGAGCAAGTTTATACCTTTGTAATAGAAACTGATGATCTATGCGGCCTCAGCAGTTCTTTCGTAGCTATCACAGGTGAAAAATACGCTCAAAATCTTGTGGAAGTACCGTCGTTTTTAGGAAGTTATTTTGTTGTTGCTTCCAAACATTTGGAGCATGAAATTAAAACGTACTTGGATTTATCAACGCGAGAGTTGCTTAGATATTCATGAACAAGTTCTTCGTGATGATAGTGGAACTGGAGTAGCTCGTGAATGGGCACAACGTTTTAGACTGAGACAAATTTTATTGATTTTTCTGTCCCGATTGCTTTTTCAAAAAATTATAAAGCGAAACACACATGCGGAAAAAATAAAATGAAAATTTAAAATTTTTCTGGCATTGTCAACAGAGTTTCGAACAAAAAATGTTAAAATGGAGTTTCTGATGTTTTTAAATCGGGGTTAAGGAAATGTGTCTATCAAAAAGTTGTTTCTTGGTTGTGGTAAATTCTTTGGTTGAAGATGCCAAGTCTGTTGTGGTGAAACTAAATGATTCATCTGAATGGTTAAAAGTGAACAGCTAGTATAACAAAAATACACACAGTAAGTTGACCAAACAAAAAGTGTTTGATGACGTGTGCTCTGTCTGTTTGAATAGTTTACAACATTTGTTTATTTCAGCGTTCACATGAATTCATTGACTTTTCGTCCGGTATTTTTGAATTGTGCTGTTTATTTTAAATTTAATACAATTGCGACCTTAGAAAAGTAAAAACAATCTTCAATTGGCCGTCTATGTCCGCAGTTGACCAGTGCCCCCGACCTTGTTTCAATGGATTTTGCGTGTGGTCGAAAGAGGACACACAGGGCACACAATGCTCGTGTCTACCCGACTATCAGAAGAATCCCAATGACCCGGATCAGTGCTTGCCCAGGCGACCTTGCGATACTTTGGCGAACGTTTTGTGCGACACTGCCGTTTCCAATTGCGTTAATCAAGAGGACGGAACGCACAGATGCGCATGTAAACCTGGCTACGAAGAAATGAACGGAAAGTGTGCAAGTAAGTCCCGGAAATACTTGGTGTAAATTGCAACTTTTGCGATGCAGAAGATTACCCAATTTTTTTCACGCAGCTAAACCTGCAACTACTGCAACACAGTGGCGTATCTACACAAAACGGCATCCATACCAAAGTTTAAATGTGCACCCTTTTCAATCATTTTAAGATTAGATGAAGGCAAAATTTTTACAAAAGGTACACCATAAAGAAAGCAAATGTTTCAAAAGACAAAATGTGTTTTTATTTTTGATTAAAACGTTTCAGCAAATACAGTACAGTATAAATATCCAAATAGGACACAACGTACTTCTATAATCATTTGTTTTTATTATAATGATTATCAAACCATTCAAGTAATACCGTTATCATAATTTACATATAGTATTGGCTGGCAAAACTGCAGATCTCCAAAAAGTTGCACAGCATATTGCAACTGCGAATGACAGTTTCTTTTCAAGTAAAACAGATTTAATTTGGATGGTACAATAAATTAATGTATGATGTAGTACTTGTGTTGGAAAGACACAAGTCCATCGAAACACCAGTATATCAAGCCTTTTGTTGTTTAAAGAACACAACATCCTAATTACAATAACGCTTTCCGTGACTTTATCGAAGAAAATTCGTCTGTGACATCATTAAAGGCAGTTTTCTCTGTTTCGTTCCTTCTTATACTTATCAAAACTAAATCACACAATGTGTCCTGACTCATTGAAGCTCGTAGGTATGAAAGAATCAGTTTCACCCAGCTTGCCGTAGATACTGCCATCGATAGCATTGTTTACAAAGCATATCGAAGATTTGCAAAGGCGCTTTCATCCATGTTAAACTATGAATGTCAGCAGGCTATAGTTTTAAGTTGCACTACTTGATACTAGCATTTTGCAATCTAGAATCTCCTTGTATAATTGCTTGCTATCTACATCTGCTAAACTGTGCGGGGCTCCTAAATTCTGCCACATAGATTTTGGTTTTTCACAGTCACGACCGTGACCAAGGCCTTGAGCATCGAACTGAAAGCCAAATTTGGACAGGAAAAGCTAACTCTAAGCAAGACTGAAAAATCTATTTTTTCATGAGCTAACATTTTTTCTCAGCTGGTACGGTAACGATGCTAACTGCCGGTGTTTTGAGGACTGAGGTTGTTTTCCTTAGTCTCTGGACTGGAGTATTGTCTTTAAACTACAGTATTATCGGCCACTAGTTGCTATCGAAGAACTTTCGTCAAGTCAGAGTCGCCTGCAGCTCTTAGGTTAATTTGTAAATCTGAGAAAGCTTAAAAGCAATGATTTGCGTAACGTTCAGGTTCTCACAGCCAGCTACGGACTCAAGCTCGTCTCAACCAGATTCTGACTAACATTCTTCTCCTCGAACCGTAGTAGCACAGACTAACTTCGCCTTTCTTGTAGGGTGAGAAGGATGAGGTTTGTAGATATGGCAAGCGAGCGTTCTTGTTCTGTTACAAGGTCTGAACGCATTGTTGTACCGCGATACTACAGTTTTGTCAAAATACTTGGTGGTTCTGGTGCAACTTGCCCTCCATTGGATGCGGGCGCTGTGTTGATGCAGCATTACAGTCAATGGTTTGGGGTACAAAATAGAGGTTCAACAACTGTAAACAAAATTTTTTATTTTTGCCAAACAATTTTTGCGGCCCTGTTTAAGTGGTGCCCATGACACGTGCCATGCCTGCCATACCCTAGATACGCCACTGCTGTTACATTCAGTGCACCATTCTAGAAATCTCTTCCGTTTGAATATTTGCACCAGTTAAGCGGCATACGTTGCAAATTAGAAAACTGTAATTTGATATAAATGCTTCTTGATTGAACTTCTTTGTGTTTTCCTGTTAAATGATTTTTCTATTATTATTTACCTATTTTCCCTAAAGTTGCGGTCCATATTTTACGCCGTAATTATCTGTTGTGCTTGATCTTGTTCAGTGATCGACTTTTGCCTCACCGGACCGTGTCAGAACGGTACTTGTACACCAAAGCTTTTAAGCTTCAGTTGCAAGTGCGACCAATACTTCACTGGAGACAAATGCGATATCTTCCGGCCTTGCATACCCGACCCGTGCGAGAACGATGGGGTGTGCATGGATCAGTTCCCCGAGTATAATTGTCACTGTTTTCCAGGCTTCGAAGGTGATAAAATGGTTTTGCTACAATAGAATTGTTAATGAATTGAACGCAATGATCTGATACAAATGCTGCTTTTAGCGGGTAAACTACTTTTTTCGTTAAACAGTTAAGTTGGTTCCTCTGGCTTAGGAAACAACCACAAATACGTCAAGTTTTTGGCTACTGTTATATGTGATCAAATAAATTCCGAAAAAATAAGCACTCGAATGTAAATTGTGGGCTTTATTTTGAGGTTTTGCAATCCCTCGCTGGTCGTAAAACATAGTTTTAGGTAACATTCCTGGCGGAGATGTTTTCCATTTATTTTCACTTTGGTCCGCTTTACCGAATTTGACTTGTTTTGCTTGAAAATTGAACAAACAATCCGACACACAAAAACAATTAAGCTCGCTTTGATACGAGAAACAGCTCGTTAAAAAATTTGAATGTAAAGATTTGGGAACAGGTTTGCTTTCATATACGTGCACCGCATTGGAAACAGACTGTTTATCAAATGCATGTGACGAAAGACCACGCTCTTTTCTGACAAGGAAAAAAAAAACATTCTTAAACAAACTCATCATTCATTTTTGCTCACATGAGATGTCCCTTATTCACAGGACAATCATGCGAAAACGACATTGATGAATGTAAACTGAATCAGTGCCATCCGAATGCAAATTGCACGAATACGTTTGGGTCGTACATGTGCAAATGCAGCGATGGATACAGGTAGAGNTTTTGCTTTGCGTTGTTTCAAGAACTCATGTACCGATAGTGGAAAAGGTTATTGCTGCGAATGGCTAGTATCCCACTTTGCTAAGCAGCGGCTGCTCCCGGTAGATTTAAATGGCTCATAGAAAAGCCAGGGATTTACCATAAAAAGCTTTTCTTTTGTGCTCACTTCCGCTGTATTCTTCTTCACTTCCCTATTTCGCGATGACTTCGCAAAACCGACCTTTACCTTTGAACATGCAGCCAGAAAATCACTATTTAAAGATTTGTGGTTCGTTCGTAAAATGTCTTCTGTGGACGTTATGAAACACTTAGTGACAGCGTTCGTAGGTTCGAACCCCGTCTTATCGCTGCCCAAAAATCTTGAGTGAACATGTAGTGCATTCAACCTAATTTTGAAAGACACAGGCTTCTTGTAACTGCTACAGTCACAGATACACATTTTCACAATTAAACATTGTTCATCAACGTTTATATTTTTATTGTATTTGATGGTTTACTGTAAAATACTTGGGTGCGAAACAATGAAAAACCAACGCTGTCTCTAATACTCGAAAGCATTCCCACGCTTGGAGACACTCGCAAGACACAAACAAACGAAAAAGAATGCAAGAAAACCATTAAATAAGAACAAAGATTCACCAGTAATGACTCAGTAGATGTTCCGGTGGTAAACACAAGGAGATGTTCTGTTGAAAATTAATGGCAATTTGACAGGCAGGTATGGAAATGAAACGAATAACTTATTACTCTAGCAACCAATCATTACAAATAGCTTGTTTAAACTGGTGTGGAAAAGTAAATGCTTGTATTCTGCATCAACTGCTCTCCACATCACTGGTCCTTTGTAAGATATTACTTTTTGCCAATATTAGTATAGACACTAGGATTAAAATAATCTTGATTGGTAGCATATCTGGTATTATACTTAGGCACAAGCGATCATCTCTGAAAAAGACTATTATAGATACCAGGCAATAATCCATCATGAAATCTGTTCAGTACTAACGAACGTTGCGCAGCAGCATTTTGTAATTCAAACTGGCAACAAACCACTTTGACTAAATTTTGGCAGAAAAATCACAGAATGCTGCAACGCAGGTTCGCGTTTCCGATTACAAAACCCATCCTGAGAAATAAGCACAATTGCGATCGTGTCTCCTTCAGCAACACAGCAAAGAGGTGTTTGTTATTTTTACACCACGTTGCGTGCTGCGGTCTTTCCGACTGCACCCCTTTTAAGCACACAGAAGTAAATCTCCTGGAAGTACAGCCGAGTGTCGGACTGTTGGGGTTGGCATCACTTACATGCTCATGGTAGGGACTCAGGGTGCAGTGAACTTTGGAGTTAATTTGCATAATATCATCCATTTTCCATCTTGATGTGTTGCCAAGCAACGGTATGTGACAGCACACGCCAGTTTGTAGACGCAACGTGAATTCATCTCGAGTTCACTGGCTTGTCCACTATGAGTCCAAAGTTAATTGCTTGTTGAGACGAAAAATAAGAGCCACTTTCACCCTACACAAGTGATGGTCATAACTTGTGCCTGAAACAAAAAAAGTATATAATAATTTAAATAATAAAAATCTAAGACATTGAGTCGCTCCACATAGTTGCATCTCATCATGTTTTCAAGAATAAAAGCCCAAATGTAAGTAAATACTAAAGATATTGACTTTACCGCTATAGTCGATGGGATATAGCGGTACGGCACCCGTCTCTCTTTTTTGATTTCATCGCAGGGAATTTTATTTAATTTCCTCTGAAGTAGAACTAAAATACATGAATTTATTGATTCAGTGTCAATGAGAAGCAAATGGAATTGTGCACTGTCGCAAAATCCACTTACCAGGCAATAACTGAGTGGGCTACAACAAAACGTAAATAAAAAAGAAAATGTAATTATCCGTTGCTGGAACATTAAATGCAAATAAGTATATCGCATTCGAAAACGTTTAAATTTATTGAACAGCCCCCCCGAATTTTGTTCTTTCTTACATGACTTGATTGCGTTCAAGCAAAAAGCATGCGGTTTTACACTGGCTGTCGTTTATTGCCAACAGTGTTTTCACTGCCACAAGTGTGAATGCAAATCCACGAAACGCAAACACTCAAGAGTGGAAGTAGCAATCTTCGATTTGGAACTAAGCCACAATAGAGGAATAAAAACACGTCACCAGCATAATCTTTCCAAAATCTCAAACACGTAAAAAAGATTATCAACCCGTCCATTGTTTGAAAAAATTCATTCCAATTTAAGGCAAAGTCTGCGACACCAGCACACAAACAAAATTTAACAGCACAGAGAAAATGCGTGCTAAGGTTTAAATTTTATTTGAATAAAAAACGAGATTACGAAATAAGCCAGTTCTAGGTATTGCTACGGAAGAACGACATTACTCCAGTCATGGCATGGTCTTCATCTGCTTGCATCGTTAAATAACGAATTATAAAGCTTGCAATAATTTACTTTTGCGTTGTTCATGCAACTCATAATACTATAAAGGAAAAAAATTGCCCCACCGACCTTAACAAATTCATAGTTGCCACGTTCCTAACGGAATGCAAAATTTTTGACACTATTTTGTTATATAACGCCTATTGCTTACTCCAGTGAGGACTGCCGCGCTCCGGCGATTAAAACCTGTTCTGAACGAAGGCGTTCTGCCACCTTGGCTTGGTATTCGTAAATTCTTCCAATAACTTGCTACCGTTCCTTTCGTAATTCTGCTACACGTGCTGCAAAAAAACACTAACAAATGGACCTCGGCGCAAGCGAGCAGAGATGTGCGCCAATGACCACTCATAACACTTCAAAGGGAAAACAATACGATTACAATAAAGCTTCAACCTGATTCTGGATTCAGCCTTTTCGAATGTGTAGAACCTTTCTTCGATCTTTTTAGTTGGTTGTGCTACAAGATTTTGTCAATAGGTTTTCAAAGCTTTATTTGCAACAAACTTGCCATCTGGTTTCAGAGGAGATGGGAAAGTGTGTTACGAAATTATTCTGCTGCCGTACGGAGCAAGCGAGGGAGACACTCTTCTTCCTGTCGCAGATGACGTTGCGTCCGACGTGTATGAGTAAGTTGACAATTTTTTAATGGAATAAAAGCGGACGGACTTGATAAACTTCATTTGCGAAAAGATTGTTCTGCTGCCAATATTCAGGTATAAATGTAGGGTAGGCCATTAAACCTGACATTCAAATATATCTCAAGAGACGTGTCCTTCCATTCAGTGCCGGCCTTAAGCCGATGCAGCTGCATTGGGCCCCGCGCCTCTGGAGGCCTCGCACCATGGTGTTTGGGTAGATTATTCATTTTGTCAGATGCACCTTGCGCTTGAGAATTCAGTAGAAACGCCATATAGATTTCACTGTTAACAAAGAACGTTCTCGTTAGAACTAGCAAATTTCATCTCGAACGTTAGCAAACGTGCTCAGTTCTCGTGTTAGAGCTGTACTGTATATTTGCGCTCTACCACGATGATAACCCGGTTGACTGAACACAATGACGTCATAAAATCACTGCTCAGTGGGACCCCGCGCTCGGGTCTTGCATTGGGCCCCGCATCTGCTAGGGCCGGCTCTGCTTCCATTTCGAAAACAAAAATGTGCCAATTTACGAAAAGATCAAACAGGTTTTTCATACACAGGCAGATGTTTTTCATTTGTGAAATTTGGGTTCGACCAATGGTTCACAAACAAACCGAACCTTTAGGTAGTTTTCCAAGCTTGTGTCGAACCCTATTTTTGCCCAATATAACAGAAAGTTAAAATGGGTTACATGTTTCAGATGTGCTTCGTCGAACCCCTGAAACGGTTCTGTCGAAACCTAGGGGTTCGATCGCACCCACTTTGAGAACCACTGGGTTACACTTGCACTCGAAGGCTTTTGTCTGCCCTTCACTTCCGTCTCAAAGCAAAAACTGCAAATGTGAATGCGTTTTTGCAGATGAAACAAGTACTGTAGGTCAATACATTTTGCCCCTCACATTCAACGCAAACAGCCTGGCTACGGTTATATCCCGCTTGCTCAAGAAACAACCATATACTTATGTGGTTTACAAAGCGTAGTACTTGTGATGCAAACCACAATCCAGATAACAGTAAAGGAAGAGATTGTAGGATGGTTTTGGATCATGAAAAGCATGTGGGACATTTGTTCTTAGTTGTCAAACTCGTTTCAAAAACTTAAATTAACGTGCAAACTCTGACCCAGTTTTATTGATGGGTCTTCCATGGTACACTTAAGTTAAAACTAGTTACTCTGTCCTACGCAATGGAATAGAACCAACATGTCTCCAAATCTGATGAAAAAAAACATGCAGTGCATTTTGATATTAACACATTCCACGGTTTTCTGTAACTCAGAACTATGCAATCCGCAAAACGTCGTTCTGCGAGAGCTTAGGAAAGGGATAGAAGTATTTTACAAACTAAACAAAAAGTGCGCGAAACTCTTGCTTCTAGTAAAAAGAAACGAAATGTTCTAGATGACTGAAGCAACGTCGAGCATTTCTAAATTGCAATAGGACCTTGGCAGACCTTGCAGTTTATGGTTTCGATAATATGGACAACTGCGGTGATGACCTTCTCTCTATATCACTGCGTTTGCTGTGACACAAGTAATTCAAACTCTTCTATGAGACACATTGCAACAAATGTTTTATTTATTGTTGTTGATCTGGATAATTTTTTAACCAAATGTTGGTGGTGTTTGCAACACCTTACAGGGTTGATAAAAATCATGATTTTTTTGAAAAATTAAAAAATCCGGACTTTTAGAATTTGAATCTGATTTTTTTTATTTAATTCAGATTTTTTTGATTTTGTGTGTAGAAGGTGGCCATCTAAAAAGTAGTCATTATTAGTTTGTTTTAATATACCTCTTCTGTGCTTTGTTTCTTATACAGCAACTGGAATTCCGCTGAACTTTCATTCAAACTTACGTCGCACTTGTGCATCACGCTTAAACCAAATCAGTTCATAACACCAGTGCAGGTGTACAAAATGAAATATTTATTGGGAAGACAATACTCAAAATATCAGTTTATCGACTTCATTAACACTTAAGCTTATGGCATGTTAAGAAGCTTGTACATAAATACAAGCTTACCAACCGTTTTTGGTGGAAAGTCTCTTGTTAAAATTGACTAATGTAACGCAGCTTCCCCTAGTTCAGCTTCGGCAAAAGTATAAGTTTCATTCACAAAATGGTAAAAACCTATAATATATGTGTTGTTGTGAATCTGAATAAAAAATATGCTTTAAAACTAATATTTTTATAGTCAACAGCCTGCATATTTACTTGAATTTAGGTGTAACGTTTACTTTATGCCATAGCCATGTGTGCATTCAGGGGCAGTGTCCCCCAATGTTTTTAAGCATCCCACTTTTTTTTCCCAGAAAAGTTTGTTTTAAACATATATCGTATAAAAACAAAAATATTTTCCCCCTAACAGTTTATTTTGACCTCCAAACCTCAAAACCTGGCTACAGGCTTTATGCTTGCCTACACTAAAGCTTGTGACATTCTGAGAGTTCTGGCTTCTTTGTCTTCAGATGTTAGTGATTTTATTCCACATATCATTTTTGGAGTTAATTGGCATTTAATCTGTGACCAAACAGTTGCTATGATTGTCAAAACTTCAATTGCTTTAATAACTTGTGTTGTCATAAGAAGACTCTGCCTTCTTTAATAATAAGTGAAACCGATTAGAACACCGATTAGATGTGTCATACAAGTCACAGAAAGCTTCAAAACTGCATATGATTTTTT
>JGI24021J15306_10002455_pt1 | contig 20064 bp, 12 predicted proteins | sample Ectturendosymbi1_FD_15306 | JGI IMG/M metagenome (IMG submission 15306)
CATGGTCGACGGTTTGTTCTTCTGCGCCACACTCACAGGCCGCATAGGAGGCCATATCCCATTTGTGCAAGCAGAAGCGGAAACGTCCAACGCCAGTGCGGAAGCGGTGAATCCGGACACAGGCTGTTCTTGGGAGGGTCATTCCAGGAGGGTGGGTGCCGGCGTCGGGGATGGAAGTGCGGAGTTCGCAGTGCACTCCAAACACTCCACCTTCCATCAGTTGTCCGCCCAGAGCGCCGCACGTATGTTGTTGTTGTTTGTTGTCAGATGAACTGATGAGTTGTTGTGCGATGGGTACAAATTGGTGTCTCGATTTGAGGAATCATGCCTTCGCACCCGATGGACGGGTGACAGCTGAGTGAATCAGTTGTCCAGGCTCCGTGGCACGGCGAGCTAAAGACAATCATCCGGATTGTTTAGTACGGATCGTCGCCTAGTAATCCGGATGAAAGTTGCTCTTTTCACATATCGCAATGCTTCACAGTTCAAAACCGTGCGTTCATACACTAATCTACACTGCAGTTACATGCTTAATCATTGTAATCGCTTATTGTTAGTTACCTGCCTAACTACATTGAGCTGTACAACATTGCAACATCGCAATCGTTCGGATGACGAAACGCCATTATTACCGCACGTATGACGTAACATGCAGTTGCCATGTTTGTTGCCCAATGCTTTGTGGGTAATCAGTGCGTAAGGTTAGAAACAGCAGTTGCACTTGCAGTGCTTTTTCGCATCTACCTACACTCTACAAACATGTCTACGCCGAGCAACGAACCCGTTAGGATAAAACGCTAGCAGAAAAGTTGAAAATCTTGCAATACGTTCACCCACAAGAACGCTGCAGTGTTATGCACTTGGCTGTTCATGGCAGGTTATATTTTCCAACTAGAGGGTATACTTCTCGAACAGTCGTTGAAACACCTGCGAGAGCCCAAAGTTACTTATTTCTTCGTTTGATATGTCACTGTAAATAAATTTTGTTTGTCGCTTCGTGTTCGAATATGACCATGGCAACTAGGATTTTGTAGAAGCGGAGCGATGTGTCCGCAGGTGGGACATGAGGCCGATACGGGCGTGGAAATCCCTCCCACAGGTCTGACACCGGTAGGTGAGAGGCGTGTTGACTGCGTTGTCAGCTCGAGCCTTTCGTGTCTGGCGTTTTTCTTTGGCGGTATTGGAACGTTGAAACTCGGAGCGGAGGGCACCTCTGTGGATCATACTTTGCCAAGCTAGTCTGTCAGATGCTGCGCTTTCCCAGGTTGTGACGTCGATGTTGAAGTCTTTGAGGGAGTCTTTGTAGCGCTTGCGCTGTCCTCCGATCTTTCTACCACCACGACTGAGTTCACCATACAACAGCTGCTTGGGGATACGGGAGTCTGAATTCGAAGGACGTGACCCGCCCATCGTGTCTATGTCTTGCGCATGGTGGTGATGACGCTAGGGAGGTGATGACGCATGGTGATGATGACGCTAGGGAGTTCCTCTCCAGCAATCAATAAATGTGTTTCATTTAAAATAATTATATCATCATTGTCGCTAATGTGTACAATTAAGGTGATTCTACCGATATTCTACCCTCTAGATAACACCAGGCTTGAAACAACCGTCTTCGGATAATCCGGATCTTCGCCCAAAACGGATGGATTTAACAGCCAAATCGAATCCGGATCGGCCAGTTTTCTCTATAAGAGTATCACTGCCGCCGATTTCAAAGATTGGAATAGTCAAATAAAGCTTCGTACAAACATTTAAACACCCTCTTTTCGCACTCTCACTTCGTTGCCAGGTGAAACCAAATCCTACTGTTTACACTGCAGTTGTTCTCATGTCAGTCAGCTGAGATTACTATAAAAACCACAAAGTAAGTGGTCCGAAAATATTATTCAAGCTTCAACCATTTGCAACATTCACTGATCACAGGCTTTGTAGCTTCTTTCCAAAGCAATTCCAAGGCTTGATGGACGTCCCTCGAACCAAAAGCTCCCATTCCAAGCAACCAACTTTGAAGAGCTCAAAAGCAACGCCCGTCCAGTAATTCGTCTGACGCTTATTAAGCATTTATTTCGCCTACTGAGTGTTGTAGCAAAGTCGTACAACTGTTTTATCAAAAACGCCGATTTGCTACGAAGCAAAAATCGGCAAGATTCGTTTTACATTTACCTGCACAAAAAAGAGCTTCGGTTTCCCGGCCAAGGAAGGACATTTGTCGGCACCGAACGGTCGAGTAATATCCTCAATTAGAAAGGTGTCGTCCTTAGCGTAAAGCACATCATCGGATTTTCCGTGCGTGAGTATGCAGCATACAAAGCAGTCATAATCCGAATGATCTGAACTGGCGACTAATAACAAACAAAAGAAATCGAGGCTTGAAAGAATATGAAGATATATCTTCGCAGTTGCAAATTTCATTTAAATATTTCAAAGTTTTAGCTTACAGTGAGATCAAGTTGTATTTCCTGTCAGCAAAAAGCAGTCTCCCTTGTTACAAACAAAGTGGTTGCAAATCGGCAAAACGTTCTCAAACGCTGTGTACACGGTAAGATATGGCGAGAAAAAAATCTACATTTGTTTAAAATTTGAAAAATGCATGTGTTGTTTAAGGCAAAGAGCATGGTCAGAGATGGGGCATGTGATGTAGTGCACACACAAACAAGGTGGACTTCTCGAACACAGCTATACCATGATACGAGGAAGTGCTGATCATTACACTATTATTCTCGTCAATCGATCAACAAACAAAATTGCTGTAGTTAATCGTATAGTCAGCCAAAAGGAATATAAAATACAAAAAACTTTTGCTCAACCTTTGACTTTAAAACGACGCCGACGTTTCAGAACGCTAACTTTCATCAGTGCAAATGACTACTAGTTTTACTAATCTCTATATTTACCAGTGAGAGACGATCGGTGTCAATCCCAGAGCAATTTTTCATGTAACTGTATGTTCGCTGAAGAAGTTTGTCAAGTCATTAGAAAATATTTTCACCTTTGGCATACAACTGCAAGGCTTTGCAGGTTAGCAGGCCTTCTAATCCTTCATCGTTGCTAACATATCGAATGAACACAGAAAGCTGAGGTTGACTCGACGTGTCTGTACATTCATCCAACTGAATTGAATAAAATGGGGACTCTTTCACTTTATTTACCATCTGTTCACCAGCATCATCTGACATTTCTACAATTGTTTTCTTCACTGCGTTTTGTTATAGTGAGATTGAAAACTTTTTTTCATCATCAATCAATATTTTTACAACTTCCTCCATAACCGCCAATAGAAAGTTTTCTGCATTGTATGAGCTTTCTTTTGCTTTAATATTTGGTAAGAGGCAACTAGTGAAGAGTGCACAGCTTGTTAATGCTTTCATAGCAGCTTGCTACGCTGTGATGGACTGTAATTTGCGTTAAAAAAAACTCAGCCGGTTGACTGACACAGCCTGGACGATTTGTAGCTTATTTTTCTTCATTAATTCTGCTGAAAAAACTTACACAAACAGCACACTTTGGTTTGCCGTTCAATTTCATAAAACCAAGTGTTTAAACAGTTTTACAATATGATCGTTTTCTTATCGTTTCATCAACTATACGTAAATGGAATCGCTCTTCACAAAAAAACATTCCATGGCCGTTATAACTACGAAAAAAATCAAGGCGAACGTTAAGGCGATCGAAGCCGCACAAAACAGTTCTCTGGGCAACCAGCAGATACCATGGCATGGGCTTAGTCCAACTTTCTTATACTGTCTGCTAACCTGCGTGTGTTGCCAACTTCGACAGACAACAACAGCTTGATTGACAAAGTAGTCTTGTTTAATTATCTTACAAGAAGCAAGCCTGTCTATTGCTTTCACGAGTCTCACGTACTCTGTACTGTACAAAGCCAGAGCACCAGAAACATGACTATCTTATCAAATCACGATGTAATCAAGCAAAAGTGAATGATCCCATGTCCAAACGTGGGTTATGGTGAATTCAGAAACTACAGTACACCTGTTTTTTTTTCGGTCACAGACCGAAACGTTTTTGAAACGACCGAAAAAAATTATGTCATTTCGGTAAGAATGTTCGAAAATATAGACTAAAAAACACTTATGACGAGTTCTAATACAACTCTGAGACAAATGACCGAAATGTTTCAGTGACCCAAATGTCTCAGCAATGATTCCACTACAAACAAACACATACAAGTGCTTTCAATCAAAACACCTTCAGGTTCTTTTAGGTAAAAAAGTTAGTACGTTCTGCTTTGAGAACAGTGAGTCATTATCCCTGTGGATGAAAAAAACGCGAATAAAATCATTTCAAAAAAATCAACGCACCTCTTTCCACCCAGTCAATCAACTCTTTCTTGGTGCAATCATTAAAAACTCGCACATATTCAAATCCCAAACGTTGCGCGGTGTTCTCCAAATTAGCCACGTCTCTTTCAGTTCCACGGCGCGTATCCATGCAAAGTTTAGTGTTGAAATTCTTGTGAAAAAAAAGTGATAGACTTTTCAAAAGAAGAGGTTGAGCGCGTAAATTTACGGCACTGCACCGTTTTGCGTTCCAGTGATTAACGCCGCGCGCCGATGAGTCGCCAGCAATTTTTTGTGCTAAACGTGTCCAATAGAACTTTTTTACAAACGGCGCCCCATACGCCAGTGACAACGTCAACATTTAGGTCCAATTCTCAATGTTTACGTCAAACCTTCACTTCGACATTTGATGACAGGTTGAGATTTTGCATTGTTGCTAAACATAATGATAAAACCGTGTCATCTCAAGAGACAGGAAAAGCTATTCCTGGAATACGAGTTGGTCCTACGGATTTCTCTAATTCCAACTTGAATCTTCTTTCAAAGCGTTTTATGCCACAAAAAACTAGTCAAACGTTCAAGATGCATAGCAAAATATAGAGCTTGGATGCAGAAGATTAGCATTTGGTGCACACACCTTCATAATCGTTTTCAGAAACGGAACAAAAACAATAAACAGCTAGGATCAGGCAACAAAATTTGGTAAACAAAAATATCGAAATTGAGTTGTACTTTTCCAGTTCATTCTGTTTCATCTGCTACCTCTCCAGGGATATGAACCGCAATTACGAGTTTTAGGACAGAGTAAAAACCACTGCTTTCATCATTACAATATTGTTCGAAAACCGTATCGCACCGCATGAGCAATCATTTTTTTAAGTGGAACTGCCAAAAGGTAAGCACAAAAAAGTTTCATTTGGTCAAGGTTTTTTTAAGGCGTTTTAGGGACCCGGTTTGGGTCCCGAGAATCAGAGAAAATTATCATCGGGTCCCTAAAATCTCTGAAAATCGGGTCCCTACAGATCCATACCGGGTACCTAACATTTTCCTTAAAAAAAAAACTGATTTAGTTGAAAGTTCCACAAAAAAGTTTCATTTAGTTACGTTATTTCTGTGAATAAAGTACACTTCTAGACAATCGCAATTGTGACAACATTTCTTTCTAAACCTTCAAACCAACCCGATTTCAATTATACAGAATAGCGCTGAGCTGTTCTGCTCCTACATACTTTACAGCTCCGTCCCTGAATAAGGTTGATCACGTTTGTACCTAAACTACAGCACAAAAATCACGGCTTGATAGCAGACTGTTTTGAAAGCAACGGTTTCTCTACGCACAAAAAACAAAATGCGTAGCTTTCTGACAGAGAAAGATTGATGTGGAAGAATTCAGTAGCATTGCACTTGTTCGGACCATGAAAGAGGCATACCTTTTGGTTAAATATGATAAAGCATCCTCGTTCGGGATGGTTCATGTTGTATTTGAACGCATCGCCCAGCTGCAGAGGCGTTACGAGTGCCCGTTGCCGTGTGTGGCGCAGGTCGCTTTCGTTGCGTGAACCAGATGTTGTTTCGCGCTCATCTTGACCAGGCAACTGACAAGAGCAATATCATTTCACTTACAACGATCGTTAGTAAGTAAGAAGTTAAGTGTTGCACAATCGAATTTTCAACTAAGCTTTGTTTATGCAACATTAATTTCCCGTTCCGCTTGCAAGCCGCCTGCAAACACAATTGCAGCATGCATTGTTGCCCTTAATTTGTTTGAAATTGAGTGAAACAAACAAACGTCATAACAACTGTTTTTGTTTAAAATGAGGATTTAGAGCAGCAACAAAAATTGCAATTCGCCGCGTCGCAACGTGAAGCAACAGTGCGCTTAATTACAATTGTGACGTCGCAATTGCGCTGCTTACGAGATGCCTGGTTTATGCGATAGCGTAACAGGCTAATAGGATCAGCGTAGCGTGAAGAATGCCTTTGGCAGATAGACACAAAAATGTGAAAACTTTCGATAAAAACCTACTTGACATATCCTTGATTAAAATGAACAGAGGTGGAAGTTGTTTAATCGCACTCCAAATAGCTTTTACCAACTGCAGGTCAATTCACTCCGCATAACAGCTAAACCAGTTTTTTTTCAAGGTGTTTTCGGGTCCCTAGAATTAAATAAAATCGGGTGCCTAGAATCAGAGAAATCGGGTCCCTACAGGTTCATATCGGGTACCTAACATTTCCTTGAAAAAGCCTGGCTTAAACATTAAAAAACGTCAAAAAACGAAAGGCATTTTTTAATAGTTTATGGAGATGATACTCTTTGTAAAATCAGCATGGTGGAAGTTTTCCTAAACCTTAATAAAATTTTACTGAAACTGATGAGTTTCGTTCACAGCCCAAGACACAATGTTAAAAAACAATTCAACTTCACTAACTGAAAAAAGAATTTTTTTGGTACAGGCAAGTATCTTTTCGTTTGACAAAGTGCTTCTTCTGATCTAAAATTCATTACGTGGTGTAGACGCAGAACTTCGGAAACTTCAATGCACGAGAGAATGGTCGATAGAAAATTGGGCCTCAACGAAAACACAATTTGAATTAGCTTGAAACGATATCACGCAACAAATTCAAGGAATTTCTGCCATTTCAATACCCTAAAATTACAAAAAATCAGAGAAGTGATTACATTGCTGCAAAAAAATATGTAAACTTTGATTTAAAAAAATGCGCGGCACTGCGGCAGACCTGAAAAGCACGAAAGAAATATGTATTCTCAAACCTACTCAAATTTATTTAGGGCATGTGAACAAGGGAAACTGTAACAATGAAAACATACACTCGCAAAGCACTTCAGCAGTTGATAACTTGATTCAAAAAGATCGATGCCGAACATCGCCGTGGCTAAGAGTCACTTATTCGTACGGTTAGGCCGATTAATTTATTAGAATTACTTTGTTAAAGTCAGCAAAACAAACACGATTAAAAGATATTTTGGTAGCCGTGGAACGTGAAATATACGACCACCATATAAACGTTTCCGCCAAGAGTCATGCACCAAAACGTTCGCCATAAACGCAGCTGTTAACTGTATTTCAGTTGTTCTAAACTTGAATAAAGTTGCTATTTAAGTTTGAACCAATTCACCTTTTCTTGGCAGTCCGCAACCTCGGTGTAAAACCTTTTCAAAGTGTCCCCGACTGGTCGCAGTTGGTAAACAAGCAATCTTGGAGCTTCTTGACCTGTGACAAGACTTCGAGCATACAAGAGATTTAAGTAATCACCCGGGTTGATATTTGAATCTGCCGGAATAACGATTTTTTGGGAAAGTGTTCAACAATGGGTTCGCACATTGTTGGGTCATTGGCCTCATGGACCCAACTGCAAACGTTCCATAGTTCCTTCCAATTCACCTCAAATGAGTCCTGCCCACAGCATTCCGTCAATTGAGTGCGAACGCTGTTTTGTAGTTTTCGCTTTCTAGATTCCCACTCATCAACGGAAGAAGTTACGATGCATTCGAGTAATTCAAATACTGAAGCGTTACACATGCCAAATAAATACTTGACGACGGCTTCCCAACGGTCATTGAGGAAGTCTTCCACGAATGTTGCGAACTCCTCTACAGACGCATACAGCATCAAATACAGTGCAGAAAAGAATTCTTGCCAAACGATGTGAGCAAAACAACTTCGTTTGTGCCCTTCTCGGATTTTCATTTTCATGTTGGCAGTCGCAACTACAGAGTTGTTTAAGAATGAGTTGACTGTCCCATCGCGGATTCCAACACGGTTTAGGTCTTCTCTTGTAAAAAGAGTCTGCTTTTGCTTGTATCCATCCCAGGCTAACTTCGAAAGCTTGTGTATATCACAGTCCTTTGCATGATCTGAAACAGAGTACTTCTCACAAATTGACGCTAGAACTTGAGTCATACAAACGAAATTTGTGTCCCCTTTCTTTTCCTGGAGGTGGATGATAGTTAATACGAAATTTATGGGAACGTAACAATAATCGAAAACCGTATTGTTTTCAATGATGTCCTTAACTTTTTCATAGTTGGCACCACAAATCTGGTGGCCAAGCGCATCTTTGCTTTCTTTTCTTAAGCCTAAAATTTCCACAATAAACCTGGGTCTGAAGTCAGATGGAATGTGGAAAAGGTGGTTGGGCCTTGAGGTAATGATCACTTGAGCAAGTGGGAGCAACTTTCCACTGATTAAATTTAACAAAAGAGTAAGTGGTTTGCATGTATCGTATAGGTTTGCCTTGGGCACCCTGATTTTCAAGCTTTCGACATTTGCTTCGTCAAGACCATCGATAGCTACTACAACATGCTGATCATTGCGAATCTTTTCAAGCCAATTTTTATCGCATTCTGGCGAATGGTGCCAGTCCTGCAAAATTGTTGTAAGGAGTATCTGAAGAAGATTCTTTTCCCTAGAAAAATCAATATCTCTCACGCAGATGAGGAACATAAAATTTACTTTTCCAAACAATTTTCCTGTAAGCATTTCACGCAACCACATTTTCAATGATGCTGTTTTCCCTATCCCAGCATTTCCAATAACTGCTACTGATCCTCTTCTCATTTCTTGATTTTCACTCCTGCCATCACTTTTGATAGGTGCCCTTTCCGGTTTATTTGTTTGCGTTTTTGGGCAACAAAAGATCTCATTTACCCCAACCGAGTTGGAGGAATGTCCGTCTTTTGGCTCAGTTTTACTCGGTTTACTGGCGTTTCCAGCAGATAGAAGGCTGACTTCGGGATTAACAGGAGTAATTTCCAGTTCAACATCGTTTAGAAAAAGAATGACATTACAAAGATCGTAGCTGCGGTTTCTGCTTTCCACATCCAGCTGCCCTGATTAACACAAACATATTATGAACATCACCTATATTTTCAGACCGGACGCAAATAAAACGCTAAATATGCTATTTGGAGATCAAGTTATTCTGAAAAAAGGACTTCCGCAGGTACTTCTGGTAACCGTTGACAATATGACCGGATCTAATATCATTTTGATTTCCAAGTCTGTCTTGAATACTGTCCTTTGCAATGTCCTGTATACCTCAGTGAGTGCATATCAGGACAAAATCCACGCAAGCAAGATCTTAACAATGAAACGAGTATATTCGCGCAAACGTATTGTCCCAGCACGATGTCTCCGCTTGCCAACTAGCAGAAAAGTGAACATTTTTCTAGATTAGCCTCCTTGCGGACTTTATTTAAGAGATGGACGAGTTCCTTAAAAAACAAAGCTGATTAATAATCTGTTTCATTATTCTGAAAAAGGCAATAACTTTTTGTGCTTTCGCATTTAACTTCTTCACCCAGGTCGAATATATGGTATGTCTGAAAAAAGATTATTATCTCCACCAATTCTCACGAAGTGTTGTTGAACCTGCTGCAAACACACCATTATTTAACAATTTTTCCTGCAACTACTTTTGCTGCTAGACAATGTTGTTTTTTCAAGATTTTAATGCAGGAGTGAAAAATAGTTGAAGTCGAATAATAACGTCAGAGTTTCCAGTGTGCGAAAAACATGTCCTTCTGATAGTGCTTGGGTTGGGTCGTGGGCTCTTCTTGGTATAGAGAAAATATTTTGAATTAATTTAATAGCTGTCGCAACAAGACTGGCGTAGTTGTTAACACTGAATGCACAAAAATTCGGCCACTTTTGTTGGGAAGATGCGTAAAATCAAGCAAGTGCGCATAAAAACTTAATCGATTTCTCAAAGTCTATTCGTCGTTTGCCTTGAAAATTACCGACTATCTGTTGTCCAAAATGGAGAAATTCTCCTCCAAAGAAGACACTTTGCCAACACAAGACTTTTAAGGGAATTTTCGAGCTCGGTGGAAAATCAAGAATAGTTAAACGGCCTTTCAAGCAGCCTTGATGTAATTGAACTCGACCCAAAAACCCACACGGTTTTAAAAAAAACACTTAAAAAACAACATAACCCATCAAAACGCCACTCCATATTTTTCCTTTAAAAAATCTGCAACAAATTAAAAAGTAAAATAAGCAGCACACTTGCACAATAAGTGGTGATTTTTGTTAAATCAAACACAACGAACAACAACGAAGTTTCACAGACTGGAAGCAAAACAGAAGAATAACTCGAACAATTTGTGTAAATTCTACTGCTTCTTCAGCTCTGTGAAATCACTATATTTTGAACAATTGTTCTGCCTTCTCTGCATCCAACCTGTTTCTGATGTTGCACCACACCAAATCGTATGTTGCAAAAAAGGCTCTATATGCTAACTAGGAGGCAGGTACATAACCTTAACATGAAAATGCAAAAATTGTGCGGTAGTGGCTTTTCTCTGTTTGTTATGCGCATGCTTACCAAATGCCAAACTTAGATGGAGTAATCTGAACACGCCTAAAAAGTGTAACGCTCAAGTTATCATCGCGAAGACTGCTGAAAGCGTGTTTAAAAGCGTTTAGGGCTATGACACACAATGTCTACATTTAAGTAATTATAGTTACTACGCACTAATAATGCGTTTACTTGCTCAACCATGCTTGGGTAAAAGTTTCTTTATCAAACATTCTGAAAACCTGCGACAAGAACCTTTCTACCCCTCAATAAGTTTCATAAACTTGGGCGAAGCCCTCAAAGGCGAAACATCACAGCTGACTGTACCGCTCGTCCTGTCATAGTGCGAAGCACCACAACGTACTGGTTAGTCCTGCAGCAACAAACGAATTGGTAATGGCAAAGAAAAAGCATAAACAGTCCCGGCCTCTAAGCAGTCCGTGTGTAAAAGCCACTTTGTAAAATTAAGCCGCTGCTTACGCCAAATAAATATGGGAAGCACATACCCATGATTCCGGAACTACATAAATTCATTGAACTCGCAATTCCTGTGTGTAGAAAATTGTTTCAAAAAACTATCAAATCATGATAACAAAACTTTACAGGATACTGATGCACCGGTTGGTAAAGTAAACGCAGTTATCCACACCGGTTGGTAAACTACCCAACCATTCAATTGAGATGCGGACCTTTTACCACTGAGCTATCGCCGCCCCAATTTGTTGGGGCGATTTGTTGCAATTGCAATCCAAAAATCACTACCGCGCCATTTAAGTTGGGCCCCTCTGCGTAATTACGCCTCTTTTCGCTTTCAAAAGCATTTCAAGAGCGAATAGGGGTTAGTCTCGGTCTTGATAAATTTGCACGACAGGAAGAAATGAGGACAACAAGATAACAATTAGGTTATTTGCTAATATCTTAGATCCAAGAGAAGATAACTTTTTTCTGATTTGCATTACAGTATACTTTCTAATGAAAGCTTATCGAGAGTAGCAACCTCCACTGGTGAATTATTCAAGACATGAAGTGGTATCGTTAGGAGTTCGCTCACTGTATGACCACGGCAGGGTTTAAAATGTTGAAATCTATGTTGAAATTACGTTTCAGCTTTTTCGAGTGACCTCGCCCAAAACTCCAAGTATGGAATGGATGCACCTCTGTTTGTCGTTTATTGAATTGGGTACCGATGGTTCCCCTGACAAGATCTTTGCAACGGCTTATGATGTTTGAAAGCTTTGCGCTGCTGGTAGCACTTTGAAAATCAAAAGTTTGACACGCAATGACATGATACATGCAAAATTACAGTAAAACGAGCACCTTTTGTTGACACCACTGTGACGCAAATGCAATAGCACATCATTTACAAACTTTGTGTAGCAGTAGCAGCTGGATCGCCCAAAACGTTGTTATCACCAATACCAAAATGTGATGCCTGGTTAATTAACGTAAGAAACTTAACAGTTGTGGTATTTGCAGTGGATTTGCCCTTTGATTCATCGGATTCGTCGCGAAGTGTAGAATTTTTCTGCAACAATAGTGAAAATTTAACTGCGCGTCAGGTTCGATAAATATTTGTTTATGAAAAGAATATTATACAAATTTCTTGCATTCACTGTTGATTATTCGTCCTTGCAGTTAAAAGATGATATCCAGTTCCCCGTGCTGATTCACAACTGCGAATATTCACGAGCTGTGAATCTACAGAAGCATCTTCGCAGCAATTTGCTTTAGTTTGCAAAGGAGGCCAAACTTGTTTTATGACTTGTTTTATTTGTTTACTTTACAAAAGAAGTTATAAAATTTATTAAAATTTCACAGTGAGGTTGGTTTGGCAACTAGGCAAACATATTCAGTTTAGTAAATTCTAAATACGGACTGATTTTGGGTTTCTTTATACTGTGCATGGTATCCAGTAACAAGTTGGAGAGTGTTACCTGGAAAACAAATTGAATCCAACCACCAGACGTGAATAAAAGTTACATAGTTTTTGTAATCTACGTTACGTTGCTACGTTTTCCAGGTTTATTAGATTTCGACATGTATTAAGCCACTATTTATTTCAAAACTTCAAGCATATTTAACCCATCTTCAAACTTATCGTCCCACCTGGAAATCGTAAGAACGTACTCGTCAGTTTGCAGTCATTTAATCAAAAAGAGATGGAAAACAATATCGATCTGAAACAAAACTTGAAGAACGATAGAATATCATAATGTGCAACAAACCTCAAGAGACATTGCTTTTCCTTCCGTGCTTCACCCGCTCTCGAATCAGCAACATAAAAAATGAAATGCAGCGCCTGTCGCCTGATTACTCTGAAAATAAATTAAAACTTCGTTTTCTGTGGTTTGCCAATGCTCACCCGGGAATAAAGATCGACGGGTGAGGTTTGGAAAACCACAGAAAACGAAAGTACTCTATTTAGATACACTACAAGCTCAGGTTAACGCTACTAGCATGGACACTCGTGAGCTGCAGGCCTATTGCACTGAGTGGGAGCAACTGTGGAAAGCACTCAAGTTCGTGTTTCAGATTGTTCGACCAAAAATTGAAACAGTAACTAGGATAGGATTTTGTAATTCCAAGAAACTTAGCTTACTTAACGGTGCATCAAGCTTGGTTCATTTAAAATTGCTTCCTTTGATTAATATTGACTTGGCACCAAAAAAACGTCACTGATCTGAAAATAAAATGTAAATGTCTTGCACAAGCAAGTAACAAAGCAATGACTTTCAGATCCGCATTTCAAGAGTTTTGGCTTGTGAGCACAAAATGATAACATATATATTTACAGTACTTAAAATTGATGAGCGTCTGAAATTAGTCTTCCACAGCAGGGCTTCTTACAATATGGGTCGTGACCTCATTTCGGTTGCGAAATGTAATTTTAGGGTCGTGAAACAAATTGGCCAACAAATCAAAAACAACAGTTTCTGTAAATGTCACAAAAAAATGAAAAAGTTGGCTGACAGTGAAATTATTTCTACTGCATTTTTAGGGGCAACGCCATATTTTACCCTGTCAGTTGTTTACAAGGATGTACGCCTGAACCGTCGAATGATAATATAGTAATCAACCAAGCACAAGTTACGTGATGATTGTTGTAACGTACTGACCAGTACTGACTTTGTTGCATTCGTTCCCACACAAGGGCACTTGTGTCTAGACCTCTAGTTCTAGGGACAAGACTAACTGCTTTGAGAGCACGTGAGCAGTTTTAGGATAAAGTTTAAAAGCAGCGAGTGTTGATTTCATTATGGCTAGGTGGTTAGGTTTGAACTCGTGTGGAAACAATGAAAGCGCACAAAAAGGTTAGCAAGTGAAAAAGAAAATATGACGACACAGAAGTGCAGTATGGATTACTTGTAATGATAATGAAGTGGAGAAAATTGTTTGCTTGATTTGTAATGAAACTCGACTGTGGAAAGCACAAAAACTTTCAAATGAAAGATCTTTTAATACCAAACATGTGACATGTTCCAACAAACCAATAGAATGTTTTAAAAGACTTGTGAAGCCTTCAGAAAAACAGAAGCACTTTTATTAAAGCATAAGCACATTTAACTGTAAGTGAAAACTAATTGCGCACGTCTTATGAAGCCAGTCCCATAGTTACTTGATATCAAGATCCACCAAACCTGTCTCGGTCAATGAAGATCTCGTTTTACTACCAACTGTTAAAATGTCACACAATAGTACACAGAAAAAATTATGGAAATTCGAAAAATCATTAATTTAATGACACCGTCTCCAGAATATTTGTTTAAATTACCTATGGTCAATTCCAGCTCAGCTATCATTAGACTTACTAAAAATACACAGTTTTCAATGGAGCTTGACGACACGACAGATGTATCAAACATGGCACTACTGCTACTAAACGTGCAGTATGTTCAGGAAGAAAGCATTGAATAATTGCTTTATTGTTGCCTTTTGGTAAGACACACCAGAGTTAAGATATATTCGTTAACGACAATGAAGTTTTGCAACTGCAGGTTTGCAATGGGAAAACTGCATCTGAGTCTGTAGGAATGGTGAGTGGTTCTCAACCTTTGTTGGCCCATGGACGATCTTTTCAAAAAAAATTCCAGTGGACCACTTTGTCTTGCATAATTTATTGTACAGTAAAGATTACAATTTTCAGGAACTTTTTATCAAGGATTTATGGAACTCTCAACTATTATACACTGTTCCCTTTACACTATAAGCAGCTTCGTCCTTGGGAGGTCTGCAGCCTAGATGACCCCTGGTCCTTTGCAGCCTCCAGCTCCCTCATGCATTCTATACATGTACTTGGAAGTCATTGCAGTTCTTCATTATAATAATTAAGATGGCGACATTCATGCGTGTGTATTGATAGCTTGTATTTCATCAAAGTACAGTAAATGCATTAGTGCCATCAAGCGTATACCCTATACTACCGCAATGTCCCTCGTCTTCTTTCGTGTATTTATGTTTTTCTCTTTACTGCGATGTATGTTTAAAGTCTAGCCGCTAAACGCTAGACTCTAGCGTTTTGCGTGTGGGAGTGAAGACGTTACGCAATACACAACTCTGTGGACCACTAGATATTCCAAGTGGACCACCAGTGGTCCACGTTGAGGATCAATGGTGTAGGGGGAATGCTGGCCGAGTGTGCTAGATTTGTTGCAAAGTTAAAGATGCAAATCAACGAGTTTCTTTTACTAACTGGATGATCCACAGAGAGGCACCTGCAGCCAAACGAATGTCACCTGAACTCATATTTTTCTCCCCGACATTGTCAAAATACTTAATTATATCAAAAGCCATACTCTCAACAGCTTGTTTGTTTTTAAATCTTTGCAAAGACCACTATTCAAATTATACAGGCTTACTAATGCATGCAGAAGTCTGCTGGCTATCAAGAGGTTACTGTACGCAAAGGCTATTGCATTTGAAAGATGAATTTGTCATGTTTTTGCCTACATAGAAGTGTGCTCTTACAGAGTTTTTCACAATGACTCTTGGGTAATTAAACTATGCTATTTGTCAACACGTATCTTCAGGGAAAAAATGCAACATTTTCACTTTTAAAGACAGAAGAGAAGTATTTATTGTAAAGCTTACAATATGGAAAAATAGGACAAAAAGTGGTAATTTGGAAATGTTTGTCACTACAGATGACTTTTCAACTGACAAAAACTTCTCAAACCAGTTGATTGTCGAGGTTATTGTTGATCAATTGATTCGCCTTTATGCACATTTTTAGAAGTTTTCCTTTTATTCAAGAAAAGGACACACACCTGCCATTATAAGCCCATGATAAGTTCACGGAGTTACCAAACTACAAAAGTTTAACTGGAATTATCAAAGCAGAGTTTACGTAATTTTTGGATAAATACAGAAATGAATACCTAGCCATTTCTGAACCAGCCATTCTTAAACTCCTACCCTTTTGCACAGTATATTTGTGTTAAGTGGCATTCCCAAAATTGCCAATCAAGTCCAAAAACCATTCCTTTTTGAAAAATGTTGAGAATGTTCTTCATCCTGCACTACCATTGCCTTGTAACAACCTAGGAATGGATGATTTGTGTAAAAATCATCAAGTGCATTCATCCCATTAGTAATGCTTGTGAACTTTGTAAACTAAACTTTAAAAAAAATTTTATTCACTAGACTGTTTCCATTATGTGCTTCTCTTATCCACGTATAGTTACTTTCATGGATTGTGTGCATTTCTATGATATCGCCACAGACAAAAAATGTCATTTGATATTTCTAATGGGAATTTTACACATATCATTAACATCTAGGACAGGCTTACTCAATTATTTTAAGCAAGGGTCCAGTTACAAAAGTCAAAAAGTTTTGAGGTCCAGTCCCCCCCCCATGAAACCACACAAATGTAACTTGTCTTGGATTTTTCTAACAAAAACAAAATGAGAATATAATACAATTATACATATACAAAAAGTCCAGTAAATGGAAATAGTTGTTGTGAAGGTTGTCAGCAATATTTATTGTTCTGCTGGTAGGAGAAATGGCCTTTTGTACTATTTGCCAGTTCCTTGGATTTTGGTGCCAAGGTAGTGATAGACGATCGAAGGCAGTGGGTAAATTTTTCATTTGCCATACAGATGTGAAACTTGTTCATCATTATCACTTTTTATTTGAAAATGCAGATTTGCAGCAGTAGGTAGACACAAACATAGTGAGAATTTGCACTAGTAATTTGCTAAGAGTGGGACAAATATTTTGTAGGTCACTTCCTTTCACCACAATTTCTCTGGTGAGGCATCACAGAAGATTTCTTTTACTGCTACGTTCTCATGGAATTCAATTAGCTCCAGTTGAATTTTGGCTGCATCCACACATTCGCATGTGTCTTTTTCTTCAATTGAGAATTTGTAATGTCCATCACCAAAACATTTCTTTCAAGAAACAGCAGCTACTGTTTTTGAAAAGTCACCAAATCATAGTGCCAGGTTGGTAACTAATTTTCCAATAAGTTGAACAAATCTAGCATCTTTTTTGTCTGTAAATTTTCCTTAATTTTTTTCTTGGAAAATGATTAAATTTGCTTTGAATGTCATGTTGCGAATTTTCTAACTTTTTCTATTAAGATTTGTTATGCTTCAACAGCCACCTATTACAGAAAAGGAAATAACTACTTTCTACAAATGTAGGTTAAAATATGAATACATGCACTGGTTAATTTTTAATCTTGAATACTGCAATGGTGCAATATGCAGCAGGATTTCATTGCCAGATAAAGACGAATGGTTTAGATTATTAATTTTCAAAAAATTGCATATATAAAACTAATAATTCCAAAAAAATTGTATGTCCATAGGGAGCTAAGGATTTCAGATAAAAGAAAATATTTTTAATGCATCCAAGTGCAGTGACCATTGTAGAGATGAGATTTCCAGTCTGTGAACCACTGCAGCAACAGCAGTCTGGACTGGCAACTATTTGTAGCAGTCGAGGTCTGGGAAGTGTTTGCAGGAGACGATGGTGATCGTTCAAGGGGTCTGAATCCTTGTTCACACTGAGACTGAATTTCACATGAATGACCATCTTTATTTCTTGTTGACTTGGGTGAACTCAAACAAACAGAATAGAAACAGAACATGCAACAGCAAACATGAGTCGTCTCCAAATCAAGAATGAGACTGACTCTCGCACATATTCAACTTCTTTCTACATCATACATACCGCGCGAGTCAAAATTCTTATGTATTAAAGAACGCATCATGCCACCGCGCAGGAGGTGCGCTCGAACAGGTGTGATTTGTATGGCGATTTCAGACATCAGGCTGCAGGCAAAAACCAAAATACGCTACAGGAGTGCGTCCCCCTTTAGGCAAAAACATCTTGGATAGATTCGGAAACCTGACACGGTACAGGGAATACAGTGACAGACCAATGTATACGAAAATTCGTCATGAAAATGTGCAAGAAACGAATGAAAAAACAATACACAAGGCAAAAATGACGCAGCGCATGTCGGTGAAAAGTGGAGATACACAGACGGGCCGACGGGAGGTGGAAAACGCTTAAACGACGATACAAGCAGAGTGGGGAAGGCAGTAGCCAAGCTCAAACGAACGGTGATACAGGTTGAGCGAAAAAGGTGGTAGCCGAGCTCTACGATGAGAGATCCGGCGGCTTAGAGGTAGTTCCTCAAAAATCGCTGCGCTGGCGACGAAACCGATGCCGAAGGCATAACAAAGTAAGGTCGCGTAGGCACAGAACTCGGGCCACGCGAATGTTTTGGCGGTTGCTAATGGAAGTCTGCGTAGAGTCTCAATGTTAAACAGGGAGTTCATTAGGTAAGCTCAGGGGGGAATGACCCACAGACGGGAAATCGCTCTGAGTGTATTCGACAGACGTTCGCCCGCAGTTAACATCGTAAAAGCCGACTCTGGCTTGATGATGCAAGTTTGATACTTCCGTGACAGACTGCTGGGCTAGTGATGCAGTTGCGTTCAGTGCTGCAGACGATTGATCGAATTCGAAGCACATAATGTTTCCAAGAGAAACTGTTTGACGTTGGACGGCAGATGAGGTATTCCAACATGACAGGGGGATAGTAGGGGGCAAGCGGGAGCCCCTGGACGATGAGAAAAAAAGCATAAGTGGAAAACTGAGGAAAACAAAATGGAGTGGTGGAAGATGGCACTGATGGAAACAATGAGAAAAAGTCAGCAGGGGAAGTTAAAAAACGCGCGAAGGACACTGAATTAACAGAACGTCCAAAACAGCAAACACGTCACGGAAAGCATAGAAAGGAGAATCAGGCCTGAAAGAAGGATCGTTGAAGGCGACTGCTTGTACACCTAGCGTGAGGAGGGGTCACAGCTGCAGTGCGTACACCAGTGAGGGGAAGCCTCAGAGAATGTACATCCTGTGGGGACTGCTGGTCTGAGGCATGCCGCCTCTGCTCTCTGTGAAAGACATGGTAAAATCGGACTTGCAGAGTGATGGCGGAGCAGTAACCATGAGGTTGGTAAGACCTGAACATGTGTGACTTAGCTGCGATGGATGGACATGCTGAGTTAGCAAAGGCGTACTTATGTGCGTAATGACACAGCCTGATGGAATGTACGAGTTGCAACTATGCAACAGTGTGCTTTATCCCTGTTAAGAATAGATGATGGAAACACAGAAAAACATTGCCCATGTAGCAAATGACATCAGCGAAAAAACAAGGCTGAGAAATTGAGGAAACACACCCAATGATACCACATGCATAAGCACACTGATCGGGACGAAGTTAAGTAAAATTGAGAATAACTTGCAGGCAAGGATGCTAGGCAAAGAAGTAGACAACAGTCAATAATGGCATACATGTGAGGAGGTGAAAGATTTACTGGAAAAAAACAGTGAAGACACTAGCGATGCTGATCTTATAACAATGCCAAGGCATGAACAGACTTCAAATGCGAGAGAGTTGGAAAAAGTTTATTAAAACCAATATAGTCATACATAACATTCTATGTTGAGACAAAACTACGAAAAACAGTTTACGACTCGAAGATGTCCATGACTAAAAGCAAAATGTCTGAGCGAAGGAAATAGAATCCATTTGTGAGAAATAGGTGAAGCATGAAATGAAACTTTCACGCCGTTCATAAATTAGCCGAATGGATCCTGGCAGAGATAATCCAGAAGCAACATCCAAACGACGAGAGGAACTCCGTGGCAAAAGTTCTGCTGACCACACTCCTTTACAACTTCATATAGTCAGGACGACCGGTCTAGGAACCATTGTGGCAGCCGAAGGGTCTGGTAAGTAATTGTAGGTGATGATGTGGTCACTCACAGGGCTGTGAAGTCGGAGTCGAGGAGTCGGAAGGATTTTCAACCTGAGGAGTCAGAGTCGTAGAAAATTTTAACGACTCCGACTCCGGGCAGACCTTTTGCTCACCAATTGTGACTGTTTGTGCCACAAACGTGCATAAGCGTCACA
>JGI24021J15306_10002458_pt1 | contig 20056 bp, 11 predicted proteins | sample Ectturendosymbi1_FD_15306 | JGI IMG/M metagenome (IMG submission 15306)
GCTGTTTGCACAATCTGTGTCAGGTATTCTTACTGTGAACAGTATAGCCACCAATATTGAAAACATTGTGTACCTTTGTGGCTATGCTGTTTACAGTAATAATTTGCAGCAACTATATGCATTGTTTACCAATGTTCATTCAACCTTACTTTTAAACTCAGTATTCTCAGCAAACAAGTTTGTGTGCCTTTAAAAATGTTTTCACTCACTGTGCACAATTAACATCTGAAAATATGATTTAATCACAATCATTGTTGACTTAAATTACTGAAGACCCAATGTCTCTCTTGTTCTTAAATGACATGCTTATCCTCTATACACTTCCATAGCATTTGAAAAATTCTATTTTCACCACTAATTGCATAAAGAAGTTACTAGTTCATGCAACCGCAATAGATTCATCAGCACCTTACATAAATATAGGTACCTATTTCACTGAACATGCACAAAACCGAAGCAATAAAAATGTTTTACGAGTTTGGTGAAAGTCATCTGTGTGCTGTTAAATGTGTTCACTCAACATGTGATAAACAGCAAAGTTGTATCACTGGTGTTTATTTACAACTGATTTCATAGATGATGCCACATTTGCAACATTACGTACAACTTGATCAGGCAGGTTGTCAAGGAATAAAATGCATGACACACAACTACCACAAAAGTGAGTAGGAAGGGTTTCTCAATAAAAATGATACAGTCACATCAAAGCAATCTACACAATGTTTCTAGCACTGGGCATTTCATTAACTATCCCACCATATCTCACCAAAATTAGTGTAACAACTTCATTTTGAATTGAGAGAACTAGAGGCATAAGGTGAATGTTTACTGCAGAATACTCTACTAACCATAACAAAGTTTATAGTTGTGAATATCTAACCTATAATTTTGACCAGGGTTGCAGAGCCAGAGTCGGAGGTTTTAGGGTGGAGTTGGAGTCGGATTCCTAACAACACTAGGAGTCAGAGTCAGATTTTTGTCCAACTCCGGATGTCCAATTGGATCTTTTTTACATCACACTCCTAAGTTGGGAGTTCTTGTTGAAATGGTACAATTTCTTTTGAAACTTTTGTTGAAACAGATTTCTTGTTCTGAACCATGATTTCTATTGATTTTAACAGCCAAACTTTATTCTCTTTATGTTAAAGAATCAGGAGTCAGAGTTTAATTTGGAAAGTTAGAGTCAGGAGTCAAATCTTGGAAAGGTCAGAATTGGAGTCGGATATTTTACCTCCCACACCACAACCCTGATTTTGACACCTTACAGGATAAATTCACCCACACTAGCAGTAAACCAAATACAAACAAGCATCAAGGAAATTTACACAGTAGAACCGGTCTAATTCGTCATCGTTTAATATGTCAATTGGTCAATCCATTACTTTTTCATTGGTCCCAGGAGAATCCCCATCTTTTGTGTACATTTCTATTCACCTAATTTACCATCGTCTAATTTGTCAATTTGTCACTTCTTTCTATCCCTTAGAAGTGTTTCCTTCAGTTAATACATCATTTGCGGTTTCACTTTTGATGTCTAAGCAGCTAGTACATGCAGGAATTCATACAAATTAAGGATCTTTATCTCAGAATTTTTGCACCTCACAAATTGTTTATTGAATTTATACACAAGGTCTAAAGCGCAATTTGAATCCCCATTGAGAGCATGCAGAAAATCTTCAAAGTGCTGGATTAAATGGAAGAGTCTAGATTGAGTAGAGGGATTAATTGTTGTATTCAACCATAACGTCATAAACTTGTATTTTACTGCAAGTAGAAGCACTATGTATACAAGTTACTGCGATAAAGTATACATGCTTCTGTGTTAGAGTTTTCACCTGTTTGCATATTTCGTCACTTTGCCTAAATTGTCACTTTTTTCTAATCCCCTTGAGATGACAAATTAGGCAAATTCTACTGTATATTATTTAATTAAGTTTGATGATAAAAAATTGGAGTTTTTACATGTGTTTCGATAAAAAAAATAGTAAACAAGGCTACATAAATGTGTTCGCAAGATCAAAACTTAAGAGAACAAATAAAAAACATCCCTTGTCTTAAAAATTACTCGCTTTATCAACTGCCTTCGGTTACACCCATATATCTTACCACTTGCATTGACAAGTGTATCAGCAATACATGCAATTACTGCTTAAGATGACCACTTCAGGACAAATACCAGTTGTATGTAACTTCTAACACTTCAGAAATTCTCTTCATTCACATTGTAAAAAATCACATGACATTTGCGACATGTCTACTCAACAACAGCTGTATTAAGCTTATGACTATTTTTTCTTTCGTATTTTCTCTAGGACATACAGTAATTAAGCACGTTGCAGAAGCAATAGTTGATGGATACTGTTCGACATGTCCTCCAACAGCCTCAAAGTCAGAGAAAAAGGATTTGTTGTTTTTTCAGATGCAGCTATCTTGTAACAATAGTTGCTTACCACATTGGATAATCAAGGATAGTGTGTGAAACCAATGCAATGGATACTAAGACAAACAGACACTTATCAGCTATTGAAATTCAAACAGCAGAATGTAAGAACATCTACTGGGTACATTTGCTTGACTTATCTATTGAACAAGGTAGCAACCACATCATATAATGGATATGTTCTGCTGTTAACAATGAGACTCACAAGTATCTACATAAGTGAACTTTGCCTGGACAAAACTTTGCCCACAACTTTTTGTCACACTTGTGTATAAACAAGCTTAGTCTGTGACCTACAAAGGAAGCTACATTCACTTTCCTTGTTACTTTTAGCAGCACATGCAATCGTACCATTGTCAGGTATAGTTTACAGCAGTCTCAACAGCTCTGCAGGTACAACCTTTCAGAACTTTGCTCAAACTCTTGGATGTTGCAAAGTATTCAGGACCTACAACTGCATGTGCAGAAACCTTGCCGTCACAATTGTACATGGCTGTGTCAATCACATCGTTGCACTTTTGCAGCAGCATCTTAGCTCAGTATCTTCTCCGCTTTTGACCTCCATCGTAATCCATATCTGGAAAATTCCGCCGACCTGGATGTGGATTCCCACCAAAACCTTGACCCATACCAAAACCCCTATCCATTCGAGCCTGGGCCATATGGCCAGGATCACCTCTAGGTCCCATCATGCCACGATTTGGATCAAATCGAGACTATTTTCAACAGTCACATTGATGTTTTCACAGCATCACCATCCAGAAGGTAAACCATGCAAAATGAAAAATAAAAGTTGGTTAGATGTAAATTAAATGCTGTATCTTTTTGAAGCATCTCTTCACTCACACACTTTGCAAAAAGGTTTTTACCTAAGATTTCTTTGCTGTATACGTGCACCATTTTAAGGATGTTGGACACAAGGTTTTAAAAAATACTGCTTAGAAATTTTAGTATTCTGTTAAACAACTTTTTTCATACACTTTACAAAACTCTTTTCTTTGTACAAGCAGTAACTAAGCAAATAGTAGCAAAGCTTGTGTTTGTTGGAAATCCACAATGAAGACATTATAATGCATTTCTTATTATATTACAATCTTCGACCTGGTAAGAACTAACACAATGTACAAAACTGCAGAAAACTGAAATAAATCAAGCAACAGCTAAACATAGTCATCCATATCTTTGAGACAGCTACTACACCTATACATTAAACTTTGAGAAAAAAGGGGGAACACCTGCTAATGACACAAGATCATCATTACAAATGTTAAGATCCACTGACACTGCTAATAATAATTTTTGACCAGTGTAAGTAACTGACAGTAAGTGTTGATGGTAACACAACTTCCAATTTCCCTTTTATCTGTTGGTAACATAGAAACAAATGTGACTGCTGCAATGCCAGATAACTAGTGTCCACCAGTCAGTGGTATACAAGAATGCACAGTCTGTTAAAACTTTTGGGTTACTGCTCGTGCCATTCATCAGGTAAAAACAACTATTAGGCTCACTGCATTGCAGTCCCAAACAGTCATTGCCTGAAGTAAAACTGACACATCTCCACTACACATAATTGCAACAAAGTGAAATCAGCACAAAGAAGTTTCATGCAATTATAGCTCTGAACAAAGCAAACCACCATAAAATCACCATATGCAGAGATGAAGCTATAAAGGACAGCATGGAATAACAAGGTAGAATAAACTTTCAAGAAAGGTATAACAGCCAACACCATCAACACATACAGACAGCTGTTTTGTAATTTTTGACCTTGGTGACTGCTAACACATTGTGAGAGACTGCAACAATTTTATCTGAATATCGAGATGGTAATTGGTAATATTAGTGTTTTTTAAGAGGCCACTATCTGAACTTGAGCAATAAGTGTTGATTTTTCAATCACTGCAATCAAATATTTGTTTGTGATGTGCAATCACACAAATATATTAAGTTCATTAACATCTTAGAAGCCAGAACAGTCCATGTGAAACATGTTTCTAGTGTCACTAAGCCACTCCATAACTTACCAGTCGATTGTACTAGAGAGCTGTTCAAACCCCTTAAAAGACTTGGCAAGTCTTCTAGTTTGGATTTTAAAAAATTTAAAGTTTTGAGTTGCAGGTTTCTTATGGTGACATCATAAGTGAGGTATGTTTAGGCCTTTTTGGGCATGGTCATCAGGCCTTGGACCCCAACCGCTAAAGGGAATTTTTGACTAAGTTTTCAGTGGAAACTAGGCTAAAATCTGAGTCTTTTGAGCATTTGATTAGCTTTCTAACATTTCTGGTTCAGAATTTATGGTCAAAAATACTAAATTTGGGTAACAAGGCAATAAAAGCTTGAATCAAAACATTCCCTCTAGCAGTTGGTGCCCAAGGCCCAGTAGTGTCAGCCAAAATGGCTTGAAACCTACCCCATTTATGACATCACCCACAAAAACTTGAAATCCAAAACTTTCCAATTTTTTCAAAATCCAAACTAGAAGATATACCGCATTTTTTGTGAGTTTGAACAGCTCTCTAGCACAATTGGTTGGCGATTATAGAGTTGCAATAGCGGCTCATGCGGGATTACAAAGTACACATAAATCGTAGACAAGCTCCCCAAGGTGTTAACCACATGTGTGATTAATTTCTTTCATGGATAGCAGTTACTCAAGGTCCCCAGATGAAAGCTTTCTTCACTGCCTGAAGAGTCTAAATCAGGAGGCTACCTCAAGGTAGCACACACTGAGAAATCATTCACAAAATTTTCGCTGCAACCTTGCAAAACCTCATTAAGCCAACCTGCTAGAAAAGGAAGTGAATCCTGTACCAAAAACCTTATCAGCAATTAGTCACAAAACCCCTGCGGTGAGATGATGAGATCACACGTCTCATGGGCTGAACACACCCCAGTTAGGGAACCCTGCTTTGTATTGCTGACAGGTGGCTTGGGTGAATCAACCATTTTCATTAATTTTACTTTCACATTTTGACTGTGATTCAAACTTCCATCTTAGCATACATGCTACTGTTCCAGACTAAAATCAAACAGCAATTCAACCACTGATAGAAATTGATTCAAAGATGTTAAAACATTGTACTTGAGGTACATCATAATTGACCGCATTAATGATAAGAAGTTTTGAATCACATCAAAGCTACTCAAGTAGGCTACTCAAAGTAGGCAATTCCCTATTAAAACGTTTAATAACTTATGAGGATTATCACTTGGAAAACAAGATGAGAAAACCACTGCTGTTTTATGGAATGTTTGAATTGTGCATGAGGCAGGTACATGTTTAAACACATTGCATGACACAGGATACAACATTACTGCAAAATAGAAAACTTTGCCAAGATAATTACTGTTAACTGAAACCACTGCAGAAGATACTTGAGCTTGATATGGTTGAGTCAACATCAGCGGTGTTTAATGTACAAAAAGCAACTCCAGTCCATGGTGAGATATTAGTACTTTAGTATATTAATTTGACAGCATAGCAAACCAAGTAGCATTTAAGTAAAATCAGACAGCTTCAGCAAAGAAGTGATGCAGTGCATGATAAGAATACTTGCAACAGAAAACAATAAAAGCAAAAAATACAAGTTCTTTTACCACAGGCCCAAATAATAAATTTGTATTTTTGTTTGAACAAGCAATTTCTTGAATCAATTCACCACTCAAACTTTTAGCTTTGGAGAATAAACTCTGCTCCATTGCTGTGTTAAATCACCAAAATAAGATAGAAAATCAGAAAATGTCATTTGTGCAGTTCCATTTACTTATGCCCCTAACCAGCATGTTCCAACTACTGTTGACCTACAGGTCATTTTACAAGAAGTAACAACTTGCAGGCCACTTAATGATGTATAGAACAATAGATTCACAAGATTTTAAATTGAAGAGGAAATAGGTGAGTTACATGTGCCACTGAAATTATTACACAATAGCAATAAACAATTTATTACAAATCTGTATCACTGCGAAGCCTGTGGTTGAGGCTTCTCTGACGCTGTCATTCCATTAACAATACCATATGTTAATGGTAGCAAGTCGGAGACTATGGTCTGGTGTTTCGTCTTCCATTCAATTTCTGTTTTTAGATTTGACTTGGTTCATGGTAGAAAAGGTACTCTCACACACACACGTGTCTCTAAACATCAATTACATTTTAGTTTGAAATCTTTGAATATTGGAAACCTATATTTGCTGACTAATTTCTAGAAGTGCTCCGCAGTCTATTCTAAGGCTGTTAATATTGTACATTATTAACTGATGTTATGCTTGTTCTAATTAAAATTGCCTACTATAACATACACACAGTATCAATGCTGAGAAAGCTCACGCAGTCTTGTCTGTGTAGCCCGCAGGCCTGTATTTGGACCGTGCTGCATGAACAATTACCTAATAGGCTGGAACAATGCCAACCAAAGCCACCACTAGCTGACAGTCCATATTGACAAGGTATATGTGCTTCATATCTTTAGAAGTTTACATTGCGTTGGTCAAGTAATAATTTTAAATTCTGTGATTTTTCAAAAACACCTGGAAAATACAGTCACATCTTGCTGACAATTAGTTTTAAATGGCACAAATCTCATCATGACACTAACACCTACAAAGTCCTACAGTGTTACAGATAAAATGCAACTTCATAATGCTGCCTGTCACATTGTTCCTAACCAAGAATGTCATCAACAAAAATCTCTGTAACTTTAAGAGCAACTATAATGGGGAGCAAGTGCATTTCTCCTTGCAATATCTGAAGATCATCACTTGAAATTTTCCCAGAAACTTCCAAATTTTGTTTCACAAACACAAAGGCAAGAAAAAGCAAAAATAAGGAATTGCTCAAACCAGATAAAAAAATGGATGTAAATTTTTGTATTTCACAACTTGTCTGAAGGTACTTATTGTAAGGCTTTATAAGAGTACTATTGCAACGTTATGAAAGAATCAAAGCTGTAATAAATTGTTCAGTTTGTTAGAAAACAGCATTAGCATTTTTGTTATCACACAAATTCATCATTTACTCCTTGTCACTGTTCATCATAGAACTCACTAACAGGTCGCTGGCTCATAGCCAAGAAAAACCAGTATAGACAACAGATGGCAGTAACCTATGACACCACTTCGTACAATCCACGTTATTCACTATTCATCTACTCCTCGTGCTCAAGCAAATTTTCCAAACATTATGGTATTTGGCTGAACCAATGAACGTTCCCACAACTATCAATGGATTCAAACTGAATACAATGACCTTTTTCGTTTACAGTATTATATTAAAAAAGCCACTGCTATGTGACAACACTGACAGCATCTGCACTTGCAATCCACAAGCAGGTTTCCATGGATATTTATCTTAAAATCAACTGTTTTCACACACTACAAAATGAAATAAGTTTTCACTTTTTGCATGCCTATATACACATTATACAGGGTGTTCCAAAAAATGGTGATGTTTCTGCAAATTTCACAAATTTCTTCTTCAAGTCTCAAACTTCAAAAGCATGTGTGGGAATAACTCCAAATTTTATGTGTTGTGTTTCACACATTTAACTTTCCGGTTATGGCGATAGAAATGCCATTTCATATGTATGAGCTTAAACACAGCAGAACAACGCTCTACAGCATGCATTTTTAAGAGCATTCCCAAAATCACCAGCTGCAGTACATATTTGAAAATGGCAGAAAAAGTTTAGATGAAGTTCGTTAATTTAGGACCAAGGGATCATGAGGACCACCACCGGCATCATAATAGATAGTCACAAAAGTTTAGGAAGCATTTGTGCTAAGTTACAGAAAGATTATAAAAATCTTGAAAACTCATGAAATCATTTATAAAATCCATATGTTGCAAATCCTCCAATCCAATTGCATGAAGAAATCTTCTACTGAACATCAAGCTTACTGAACATATTTCCAATTTCATATGCCTAGCGTTTGCAGTCAGTCAGGTATACACATCTATGATACCAACTTTTTGGAACACCTTGTATTTGTTAAGTTCAAACAAAGTCTAATTGCTTAAATTTAAATCTAAAATTCACCACGGCAAATGAGTTTGCTATGGTTATAACCATCCTATGTTGCTTTGCAATTACCTAACTGTTTTAAACAACCAGTCTACAACAAAATAAGCATTTGTAACAAGCATACCGGTGCTGGACCCAAACCACCTTGGCCTGCCATCATCTCGTGTGCAAGCGCGTCATGCATTAACCCTGGTGGTGGGCTCACTGGTCGGCCATATTCCTCTGAGCAAAAAATTAACATAATTTAAATATTCCATTTGATGAAGATCTTTTGGCAACAACTATGCAGTAGTACATAAATGTGCAGCACTGCCAAACCACCAATAACTTCATGTGCAACATGCAAAAACTGCAACCACAATAAATATTTGATATGCACCACTGCAATGAAGACATACATTGTCTGAATAAATAGAGACAAAACTTTCATAAATCTACAAGAAAATTTCAAGTATTGCATGCCTTTTGTTTTCTATCTAACAACCTAATACAGTAATGAGCAAATGTCTAACCAACTTAGAAAGGAGTAAATTTGTGTCATGTGATTATTAAATTTAATATTTAAAATTTGTAGTAAATATCACAACCACAAGTACATTGCAAATTTTCCTAACAATGCTTATATGCATTTGTTTGTCAAGACAAGACAAAATCAAACTTTAAATGAATGCCAATGAATGAAGCATGCGCTTGAGGACAAACAACCACATACGTGTTCTTGGAGGGCCACCATGAAGAAAGTTGTCTTTGGCATATGGCTGAAAAGTTATCAATTACTTTTGTTGAAATCCAGCTACCAGTCGGAACATAACATAGAACTTCAATAATAAAGCAAAATTCACCAACATATGATTTCTAAAAAAACATGCTTAAGTAATTAATGCTATTGAAACTAACCATTATTAGAAGACCACTGTAAAATATACTTTGCCACCATAAAATATTCTGAGGTTATATACAAATATATCTTTGGTTTCTTGAGACTTGTTAAAATGTGTACAACATTATAATCTTAAAACAAGGACAAACTTTATTCACCCCTTCAATTTGAGCTCTTAACATTTCCTGCCTTTGACGCATGTCTTCCAACTCTTTCTTTCTGGCCTCATCCCGACTGCAATGCAAGCACATATAAAAATTAGTATCAGATGTTACCCAATCATCTCAAATTAGTGGCAAAGCAGATGAGGTAACCACCCAACAGCCATGTTCAAGACCAGTTTCACACTTCTGATTACTGCCTAAAGTGGAATTACTGACTTAAATGTTTTCACTGTAGCATCCTGCTCATCACAAAAACGGTCTGTCTTGTGATAAAAGTTCTGTTGACACAGACAAGCTTTGTAAGTTCCTTATGGTGCCAAACTCATGAAATTAAGATAGAAAATCAGGATAAGATAGAAAAATTCCTTATGGTGCCAAACTCACCAAAATAAGATTCTTTTTAATGCACAACACAACTAAATATTGGATAGTAAGATATCCCTGTGCTGACCAAAAAGGGCGCAAAGTTGAACACTCTCAAAACAAGTGCTTAACTGAACACCACTGGTTCAACACAGTTCTACATAAGTAAAACCAGATCTGAATGTGTATACCTTATGAAATCATAAGTGCAAGACAAAGTGGATGGGAATGAATAGTCAACAATCTTCAGTTAATGAAAGAACAGTTTATATGGCCATAAATGTAAGACTTTTATCTTTATACATAACTAATCTTTGCAAGTCATTGTTTACCATGACCAACATTGCTGAAACCAAGCAATGAAGTTTTCATTAATTCCTGAGCAAATCTTGCTGAAACTTGTGCAAAAGGAAAGTTAAGAAATTGAGGAATGGCAAAAATCACTAAAACTTGATCATAACACCATGCTAGTGTCATGTTTCTGATTGGACAGGCTTTGTTCTCTATTTTGGATGAACTTCTGTGATCAAATACATTTGTTTGACACATCCATAATTAACTCCATGTTTTTTTAAGGTGTTTTAGTCAGGTCCCTAGAATCAAAGAAAATTATCATTGGGTCCCTAGAATCAGAGAAATTGGGCCCCTACAGGTCCATAGTGGGTACCTAACATTTTCCTTTAAAAAAACTGTTAACTCAGTTAAAAACATTATTTGAGAAAGAGATAATGTGAAATCTAGAGTGCCCATACGCCAGTTCAAGCTGTTGTCTTCGGTCAAGTTCTCGTTTTCTTGCTTCTTCCAAGCGATTTAGCTCCTCTTGACGTCGAAGCAGATCTGTACAGGTATAACTGTAAAATCCATACTCTTTAGAAACAGTATGCTTTGAAAACAAATGTTTACACTTTTGGTACTGGGGTTTACCTGAAAAAGCGCACTGGGTGCTTGGCAGTTTGAGAGTTTACCATGTTTATGCCAGTCTCCTAACACCTAGCAGTTGTAGCTCAGACAAGTTCTTTGTTGTTAAAGCGGCAGTTTTTCTTCATAGTTTTGTACGTAAATGTACAAACTTTCAAGGAAAAAGATTACAGCCAGTATTGCATAGAAGCTAGATCTGTATTGGTACATAGCCTGGTTTCTATACCATAAAAACCCTTAATTAAAGGTATTAATATAACCTTGCTTCATCAGCATTGTCTTATGCTCATGAATTGCATTCTCCATTTCAGACTCCAGCTTTTCTTTAGCAGCCTGAATGCTTTTGTCCAATTGCTCACGTTGCTCCCTTTCAAGATCATCAAGAGCTTTCCACCTCCGAGCAAATTCTTCCTCAAAGGTACCAGGTTGGGCAAACCGTGGTGGAGCCTCACGTTCCCTGTGACACACAAAATACAGTGAATGACTTCAAGCTACCAGAAAATGTGGTAGCACAAGCTGAGTTGTGGCATATGTTAGCTTGTACTTGAAGTTCAATTCCTTAACACTTTGAGAGCCGGGGTACAATATATTCGTACTTTGAAATCGGCCTGAGACCAGCAGTTGTCGGTTGCTTTACCAATGCCATAGCTCCTCCGCTAATTGCATTAGAGAGCTGTTCAAGGGCTCAAACGGATCAGCCAGTCATCTAGACTGCACTTGAAAAATTTTTGGTTGGGGGTTGCAGATTTTTTGTTTGGGGGTTGTGGATTTTTCTGCACTCCATTTTTTGGTTGGGGGTTGAAAAAAAATTTTTTGGTTGGGGTCGCAGATTTTCTTTGGTTGGAGTTGTGAATTTTTTTGGTTGAAAGTTGCAGACCAAAAAATTTTTTGGTTGGGGGTTGCCGATTTTTCTGCACTCGAAAAAAATTTTTTGTTTGGGGGTTGCAGTTGCGGATTTTTTTTGTGGGGTTGCCTTTTCACATACTTAACTACAGAAATTTTGGTAATGTATAAAGCAATTTCTCAAAGATGTCACTTTTTCAAGAAAAAAGGAAGTTCACTATAACATACGAATTACTTGGTGCAACAGCAGCAACGATGCCAAAAACGTGGCATCTTGGGTAAGATTTCAAACTCTGTTCTACTCACTGGAAGAATTGCTGGGACTTCTGCATGTTTCTCTCAGACAACCCATCTTCAGAGTCTTCTTGTTCAAGGGGAGTGGCAACAACTGCTCGTGGTGATGATGTTAGCAAAAAACATCCATCCTGCATTGTAGTGCAAATAACTATTTTACCAAATGACAAGTATAAGGTATAAGATCAATCTATTTTGATGCAAAAGACAACTTTGAAACAATGCTAACAGCGATTATTGTGGCTTCAACAGGCCAATAAAAACTGCATCAACAGACCCCATGATGAACTGTTTGATCGTTCCATTTAGGATCCAGCACTTGTGGAAATAGATTTTACACAAAAAAATAATTCTATACTCTGTAGTTTGCACTATAGATATTTGAAATTGTTCTAAACTATTATCTTACATAATCAAAACAGAATATTATCTTATGTAATCAAAACAAAATGGCAAACCCTGATTTGCTGGAGGGCTTTGGTTGCAGATGATTTCCTTGCAAATTCAACTATGCCCCTTTCCATTGATCGACCTCTGTCATCAACAATGACAACTGCCCGCTCAACTTGCCCAAACTGAGAGAATGCATCCTCAAGCAATTCATTTGAAACCTATATTTAATGGAAGGCACTTCACATAAACTACATAATAGTAATACTTCCATTACCTTACAACACTCAATAGTGCAGCATTTAATTTAAGCAGTGAGTCAAAATCAACAGCTGCATCAAACAGGATGAAGTAAAAGTGTGCCATGCATTGAAATACTAAAATACTTTTTCTAGGCACGTTTGTATGCAATGCATGGCACACTTTGCACAAAGTGCTTGTCGACACTAACGTCAATTTGGTTAGTTAAAACATGCTTAGGATTAGATCAAAATGTTTAGCAGCATGAAGCAAAAGTCAGGTGTTTATTGCTGCTTAGTAAAGAGAAAATTTGATAAACCAATAATGCACAACTATAGCTAGTCATGGATTGGATAAACACGAGCATATTCATCTGTAGAAAATTTTACATCTTCTTATCAAATAACATCCCTCCATTTTTAGTCACTTTAATCCTAAATGATAGACTTTATTGTACCTTGACTATTGTCTGTTAATATCACTACTTACAAAGATTGTATACCAACAAACACAAGTGAGTCAATAACATGCAAACATATGTCTTGAAATGAACATATAACCATCCACTCCCAGCACAAGTGCTCGAGCAAATCATTTATTATTTTACCAATCTCCTTAATCCATGAATATAATGTAAACAACTGCTCCACTTTTCTAATGGTCAATATACGATAACCTTCACCCAAGGAGTTTATTAAACAACGCACTGATATAAGCAAATGTATTTGTGATGTACTAATTGAATGACTTTGGCATTACTCCAATGACTTTGGCATTGGAGTTACACTTTGTACCAAGGATTTTTGGGCAAATTGGCAGTTTCTTTTATGTTCCTTAACTAACTATAGACATACTTTGAAGTGCAATGGAGGATGTAATTAATACCTTTAATTAAGACGTTATTTGCCACCAAATTTGACAATTTGGGTGAGTTTTGATGCACCAATTGGCATTTTAAAAACGTAGAAATATCACTGAAATAATTGTTTTATTGTCACAAAACAACTTCCGTTGGTATGGATGCCCACATTGGCCAGCAAAAGCCACACAGGCAAAAAATTGCAAGTGGAGCCAGCATTTTATACTACAACCTTTTGTCAACATTCATTTGTTAAATGTTTTGTGGTATAGAAATTCAGAAAATGTTTTCATCATTTGAGCACACTTGCTTTCAAGTACTGTCTCCATACTGAACGTGATAAGATATTTACTACCAGGGGTAACACCGACATGCAAGAAGCAGCTCTGCCATGAAAATTGAGAAATGCTGATGTTCTTGCATTTTAATTTAAGACTGCATCAATTTGAGTGGCAAATTTGAAAATGGCATTCCATTTCATTCATAGGTAGGTTTGTATCATGTATCATCACATTATTTTTTGTACGTGTTATCAGGGTTGCGGAGTCAGAGGTAAAATATCCGACTCTGACCATTCCAAAATTTCCGGCTCCTACTTTCCAAAAGTTCCAACTCTGACTCCTGACTCGACTTTTCCAAAATTTCTGACTCCGACCCCTTCACATAAAGGGAATGAAATTTGACTGTTAAAATCAATGGAAATTGTGGTCCACAGCAAGAAATCTGTTTCAACAAAAGTTTCAAAAGACGTTGTACAATTTCAACAGGAATTCCCAATTTAAGAGTGTGATGTAAAAAATGATGCAATTAGACTTCTGGAGTCAGAGTCAGACAAAAAAATCTGACTTCTGGAGTCGGACAAAAACTCCAACTCCACCCAAAAACCACCGACTCCTTACGACTCCGGATCTAACTCCGCAACTCTGCTTGTTGTTTGTTTTTTGACAAATCAGACTGAACTGCATAGTATAAATTTTGGGCTAAATCAATATTCTCCATGGGCTTGTTATTGCCTAATAGTTTCAGTTGAATACAAAATTCGATTCTGTCATTGCTACCTTTCACAAACAATTTTGCCTGTTACCACCAATGTTGGTGTTTCATGTTCTTTTCCAGTTCTACTATTTGCTGCACATAACTTCATTGTAATAAGTAGTCCTACCAATTGCTCTCTATAGCATAGGCATAAGCACTTGCTGCAACCTTCAGATGCAAATCCTTAGATAACACTTGACATAAGTTGTTGTTAATTGATGAGGCACAACCATTGTTGTCTCAGATCCAGAAGGTATGTGCTCTATCCACAATGGAGATCAAGCATACAGAACTAGGGCAAAGCCTTGAAGATCATTTAAGATTTTAGGTAAGCTATTGATAACAAAACTGATCACATCGTTGCCAGCAGGCCAGGAAGTGGGGAATATGGGAATGTCATTCCTGGGAAATCTGACATGCTCGCGGCAAATTTTTCACAGCAACACTATTAGTATTGTAAATTTTTAAGTACCGTATTTATGCAAGTATAACGTGCATTTGTGTATAACACGCACCCTCAATTTTTTGATTGAAAATTGGTATAAATTTTTATAAAAATGTTTCGGAGGGTTTTGGAACAAACGAAAATGTTACCAGTGAAAAAATTGAATTGAAACAGGCAATGTTTGCCAAATGCTCAAACTGAACACAACATTTATGCTGCAATGTCGATGTCGTCCTTTATGTTGCAACATTCTGTATTATTACATCATAGAGCCTAAGTAGCATTGAAACTGCAAACAAGGAAGCTTATCTACAACGCATTGTATCCACAGATACCACACGATAAAAGGCTAGCAGGCCGGTTTTAGGAAGCGCTATCCTATTTGACAGAAGCTCTAGTATACGAAAAGAACTAGGGCTGCATTCTACATCCAGGTCATGCATCGTGCAATGACTCATCAAATTCTAGAAAAGCGCAGCCCTTTGCCGAAGCTACCCAACCTTGTTCAACACAGATACAGCGGGAGTCAAAATTAGGTGCGCTGGCATTTTGTAATGAAGGCTTAAAGTTCTTTTTTTTTTGACCAAATTTTTGGATGCGCAGTGCGAGTGCGCGGCCAGGTTTTTGCACCCTTGTGTTATGCTGAAACAAGCTTTACGAAATATACCGTACTTGCATATTCTCTTGCGTAAGACTTGTTCATTATGCGCACCTGAACTCATGTGCCCTCTGGCGTAAACGCATAAAAACCTAAGACCTCGTTTGTAACGTGCATTGAACTCTGCATTGGTGTTTTTGGTATAAAATTTTGCACGGTATACTCGAATAAATACGGTAGTTAATAAAAAATTTGCGCTCAGCATGACTTTCAGCAAAACATGTCACATTACTCAACTTTCAAAAGTCGAGCTGTTTGATTCAAAGCAGTCTCTCCATGACAGGTTACCAAAGGTCAAGCCATTCTACTCAAAGCATACTCCTTCCACGAATCACAACAACAGTAACTGCTGTTGCCAGAATGGGACAGTTCGGCGCCGCCGTTTCGGCGATGAAATGTGAAATGTGTTTTTCTTTGGAATGTTACCAAAGTGCAAAAGTTTGCACTGCCATCATCTGGGAAGCGTGTAAGCACAAGAGTCAGCCTAGCACTTGTCCCAGATATTTCCAATTATGCTTTATTTATTGCGATTCAACTTGGGCTCTTTTTGTTGGGCCTTATCACTATTCATTTAATTTCGTTCCATGTTTGGCCTTTTGCGTTCATGTTGCAGGTGACTTGAATGAAAAAGTATCATTCATAACAGACGTTCTCTTGACTTCGTTGACTCGTGTTTACTTGGGCTCATCTGGTACAGCCCGAGCTGCTTTCTGCAATTAGTTATTTTTTAACATATATTTTATATCAGATTAAATGTTTGTTTGAAGCAATTGAATTTCAGTCCAATGGACAGTTCCCACTTGACAATTTCAAGTGAATGATATATTGTCCAGTAACTCGGGCTAGTATGAATGAGCCTAGTATGAAGAGGTTTACTCGGGCTCATCCATTAGAGCCCAGGCTCCCCTCTGAAATTAAGTATTTTTCAAACTATAATTCATGTCAGAATGAATGTTTTTTTTTGAAGCAATGGATGTGCATCAAACATGAATTTGAATTCCAATTCAATGAATAGTTCCCATTCAAGAATAATTTCATATGAATGATAATTCGTCCAGTAATTCAGGCTAATATGAATGAGCACTAGTGTGCAGAGAACTAACTGGCATTATCATTGCTCTGTGATGTTAGTTACACAACAATCAACAAGCAGTTCTCATGAGAACTTGTTGCTTGTTGCATAACATTTGTTCAAAGAACTGCTCATTCATTGTTGCGTAACTAACATCACAGAGCAATGATAAGGCCAGCCAAAATAAGAGCAAATGGAAATTTCAGTGAGGCAAGTCTTGAACGGTGGTATTCAGTCAGTATAAATCACGTAATGAGCCTGAGTGATGCGTTTTACCTGGAGTCGCCCCTGAATTGAATGTTTTAAAACACTATTTTTTTGCATTCACGAACAACTTGTCATGTCACTAGCATGAAGTTGACTTTACGTGGATAAAATGTAAGCTCAGTTTCTAGTAAAACAGTGCAGTGACCAGGAATTGCTTACCTGCGATTGCAAAACTAGTTGATGCATATGCTTGTTGTCCTTCAAAATGTAATGCTAGCACTTCGACACCAAACTTCAACTAACGTTCAGTATTGTGGTGACAAACCTGCTCTTCTTTTTGCGAAGATTGTGGCACCATGACGCATAATTCGAGAACTCATTATTGAGAAACATCAGTCTATACTCGTTAATGCTACCACGACATGTACTGTATTTCATTCTATTTGTTGCCTGCTATTGCATTCTGTGTGGCAGAGTAGTTGGTTGTCTTGATCACTCCTTGTCTGCGTTTAACTGCAATAGATTGCAGGGGGTTTCAGACGTCGGCGCTGGCAAAAAATCCAGCTTGAAATGAAAATGGAGGGAGGTGGATAAGAGCTTTATGACAACTGATGTATCAAGTCTCCAATGTTAATACTTTTTCTTTACGATGACAGGAACTTTTAAAGGTGCAGTTCATATGTAAAACTTTTACAAAAGTAAGTTAAGAAATCTGCATGACAGCTCAAGGTAAATCAAAGTTTGATTCCTAGGAAATTCACATTTTTTCTGGTGCTGGTTGCCTAACAAAATTGCATGATCACTCATGTTGTTCCTTAAAACAATTGACATATTTCTAACAGAATAGCCAAAATCCAGCCAAATAAGCCGACACCCATTAATTAGCAAAATTGCTGATTTATTAATATATCTGCCAATCAATTGATGTAACAACTCTGCTTGTTTTAAGACCACACCACACTCACAAAGGAAGAATACTTCAAAAACATCTGCAGTTTTAAATAGTTACAATATCAGACATCTTGCCGTTTATAAGCAAAAGCTCTTACAAATGGTGAAAGGTTTTTCACACTTAGTGCTGCTCCATGTGTTGCAAATCTGACACGTAGCTGACGATTTTTTAAAGGAAAGCCATCCAGCTCATATTTTGCTCGCTCAGCATTAGCTCTGGTATCCTGAGACAAAAGTTATTAGTAAAACTTACTACCTGCTCTAAAATTCAAACATTTAATTCAACACAATGTAGAACAGGGTACCCACACATTTTCAAAAACCATTTTCCATACTTTTTCAATACTAAATCAAAAGACTTTAATACCAACACTTTTCAAAAATTTCACTCATGGAACATAATGCAAGAAACATCTACTGTTATCAGTGGTGAAGAACAAAATTTAAATAAACAAATCGTCGAATTTAGAATATCCATACTTCTTCAATACTTTATCTATATTGTGGCCAAATTCAACACATTTTCAAGGTCTTAAAAACTGTTTTCACAATTCAATACTTTTTCAATACTGCGTGGGAACCGTGGTAGAACTAAATAGACATTATCTTTTTGCTTCAGTTATAATTATATCTCACCAGTTTCAATCAGGTCTATGAATGCATATTTATAAAAAGCAACCCACATACATGGGCCATTCCTTATCAAATCACCCAATGGGCTAAAACCCACTGTTTCAGAATGTAATGACATTTGATATATATACATGTTGATTTTGACCCCCCAAACCTCAAATCTGTAATTTTAAATCGATGGAATGATTTGTTTCCCAGATTTGTTTTTTTTTTGGTAACTTGAAAAAAAAGAGGCACTAAACTTCTAACAACCTTATCTTCTGAAGTGGTGGTCTAATCTGTAAAAATAAGGTACTGTATCTTTGAAAAAAGGGTTTAAGCCAGGAATTCAAATTTGACATCATTTTTATGATTTGGTTAAATTTTGGGGTGATGATGTTTTGACCTTGAAATTGACCCTGTGGATCAAATTACACCACACTGATGAAAAATTGATATTGTACCCCTATATGTTACCTGCAATATATCAAAATATGAAATAATATTTTTTGTTTTTGAATAATAACAAATTTAAATTAGCCTGTGTGGACAGTGTCTGTTAAGTTCAAGCCAATCAAATACGAAGCAAGGCTTCCAATTCCAAATTTCATCATAGGTAACAGGTAGTGTTCAGGACAGGCCTGCACAACATACAGCCCAGAAGATCTTCCTCAGTTGCAGAAAATGTTGGAAAAGCCCGACTTTGGATAATGAATTGTCCTTTTAGAATTTCTTCCACACTATAATGAAATAAGACTTTTGTGGCCCACGGCGAATTTCTGTTTATCAATTTGGCCCTTGGAGCTTTGAGTTGTGCAAGCCTGGTTTAGGACATCAGAGGTGGTCAAATTAACATGTGGAAAGTGTATTCCCATGGTAAAATGATGATGTTGAAATGCTATGAATGTATGTTAACTAAACTATATTAATATGAAATGTGCATTTTTAAAGGTATAAGGTTGTGAACATGTCAGTATCAGTGAGCAAGTGCAGTTTTTACACTGCTATCAAGTCAACCCCTGTCACCAGAAAAACCATATCACTAAACACATGGGCGCAATTTGGTGGGGGACACGGGGACGTTTCCACCCAACTTTTTTAGACGGGGGGAACATAATATGCCATGTCCCCCCTACTTTTTTATCATAGGTTTGTATTTGGAGAGTACTGAAAAATAAATGTGACATTTGTCACGGTTTGTGAGAAGAGTTTTTCATGTTAGATGTTACACATAGCCATGTTAGTGTTCTAATATTTTTATAAATTTTTACTTCAAAAATGATTTTCAACATTTTGCAAGTTTCTAGAGACCGCAAAAGATTGTTAACTGCCTCTGTCCGAAATTTATACAGTGTGGTTCACTGTAAAAAAAGGTCACTGTCTCGAAACAGTGAAGTTTAACTGCTGCACACAGAGACCACAGTACAGCTATGATTTGTTTCGTGCAAAAACATTGGCTAACTGACTTTACTAGGCTACAACGTTGGTTGTCACGTATTCAGAAACAGACAGCGTAAAATTTAAAGATGCAAGTGTATAATGTTAGACAGTTACGTTTTCAGGCAAACCTATGCGAAGTTTTTGCCGAAGACAAACAGCAGCACTATTGTGGAGATTTAGTTTTAGGATGGGCAGTTTTGCAAAAGACTGATTTCAACCATT
>JGI24021J15306_10002460_pt1 | contig 20053 bp, 11 predicted proteins | sample Ectturendosymbi1_FD_15306 | JGI IMG/M metagenome (IMG submission 15306)
TGCGAAGTAGACTCATTGAAACGTGCCAAATCTGGTGATATGGACGGTGCAGCGAAAATTGACCCCATGCAGCAATAAGATGTTGAAACCTGAAGCGCACCAAATATGGCACATTGGTCGTTAGAGGGTTAAAGTGTATGATTACATTATTGGTTGCTAAGTAACAGTTCGGCTTTTTAAGAGTCTGAAGATTTTCTTTAAATAAAGAAACGTTTCGGATAAATTGGTACGACAAAGAGCCACTCAAGTTACTGTTGTTTCAGAACTTCAAGAATACAAATTTGTTTGAGTATGTTGGCAAACCAAACCCACTGATCGCAAAATGCTGAAATGCAGGACCAACAACCAAGAGTTTCATGATACAGTACAATTAAGCTTCTAATCTTGCTTTGTTGATTTATTTCAGAGCATAATCAATGTTTTCACCAAGAGGTGGAGGACAATTTGCAGAAATTGCCCCTTGCGTTTTGCAAAACCATGTGCGACGACCGTTTTTATCAAACTTGTTACACGGTGGAAACGGGCGATTCTATGCACAGCTTCCCTACAAAACACCAGCCTTAGGCATAACAGCTGTTCTGCCTGCTGCTAATAACTCATTCATGGGTTTCAATCGAAACGACAGCGACGATTGTTGGTATTCTTATTCCAATCAACTACGTTGTACCCAAACTATCCCAGAATCAAGGCAGTGGAACAATGTTGGAAACTCCTCCCCAAATTTCAACCAAGCAGGATCTTTTTGTCCACAGGGACGTCGAACATGCTACAGGCCTGTTTTTGAGGGTTCCTTTAATCAAAGAGAGCAGTCACGAGCAGTCTCTAATCAACAATGCCTTAGAGGCATGCAAAACAGAGGTTCGCCAGCCATGATCTGTGGTGATGTCGGTGTTACGAATGAACGCAGTAACTGCGTTTATTCCGGCGGGAGATTTAGTCTGGTGATCAATCTTCTAAGACATGAACGAGCACACGGACGAGAACCATTTTGGCATAGAAGAAGTCTTAGGAACAGAAGGGCAAGGTATAATGCATGTGATGAATTTATCAGAAATCATACAAAAAAGTTTCAACTGGAACTATCAAATCCGTTGCCAACAAATACTGCGTTACTATAAAGTTTGTCTGCAGCAAACAAATTCGTTAGGCAGGTCTGACGAAACGTGTACTTCGAGGGAAATTGTTTTTGTGTTCAAAGTAGTGCTTTGACACTTTCGATACCATATGATTTCAGAATAGAAAATCCAATGAATACTGGGCAATTTTTCGGAATTCATGCAGTGACAAACGTCAATCAAGATTAACGCAAGATTAAACTAACTTACCTACTTGCGACCACGTTTGTCACAAGATTGCAGACTGCGGACCCGCGACTTCCTCGTTTTCCCTACTGGCGTTGTTGCCTGCGTTCATTTCAGACAAATATCCAGAAAGCTATCCAGTAACGTCTACTACAAAGTGCACAGTAACATTCCTAGCATTAACAAAATGAAGTGCAAATATCCGATAGCTTTACCAAAGTAAAAGAGTGTAGGAGTGGCAGCTAAATTTTCCAAAGTAAAATGAGCGGACATGCCAAACCAGCAGGGGCGTAACGAGGGGTGCAAGGGGGGAACAATTCCCCGGGCGCCAAATCACTGCGGTGGGCGCCGAAAAGTCCCAACAATGTCACAAGTACTTTCTTCAATACAGTATAATTACTTCCGAAAGATCTCAGATTGGAACATAGGGGCGTCAATCTTGCTTCTTGCCCCGGGCGCCATTTAGTCTCGTTACGCTCCTGCAAATCAGAGCTGAATTCGGAGCGATCCTTGGCTTACCTCAAACTCTTATTGCACAACTTTTCGCTTGTCACTGAAAGAAATATTATATCTCTGCGTTTGTATACTTATGTGGCTTACAAGTATAAAAAGCTGTGGTTTTTCTTTGAAGGCTCACTCGACCATCAAGATTATTTGATTGCAATATCTGCGGCGAGGTGTTCAACCATCCTGGAGATTTCGTCTTACACATGGCACAACACTCAGATGTTAGTACTGCTGAAAAGAAACTGCATTTTTTAACTTGGTAGTGGCTACAGAAAAATTATGTTTGCGTTTTTTTTACAAAATGGATTGTGTATGGCAACAAGAGCAAATGAAATGTTTTCTTACTGCAAAAGCTCTTCGATACAAATAATCGTCTATTAGTGTGCAATGTGTTAACATCTGCAACAACCCACTGATATATAAAAATATAATATTTGATGTCAACTCGAATCTTTTATGAACTCCGGAAAATTCGGGCATAGAGGTGTATGAATTTTGACACGTCGTTTAACTGCGCGAATACATTGATATCTATGAGGCGCCGTTTGCAAAAAATAAATTTCTAGTTATATTGAACACATTCCGCACCCAAATTGCTAAACTGGACAAATCCTGCAGAGCGCCACATTGGATAGATACAAAACTTCAAGTTTTAAATCGGAAAGACATAACTCGTGTAGTGTTAACTCGCAGAGATATAAAACAACATGTGTTATATCGGACAGACATAACACATCGCGTGTCATACCAGAAAGATATAAGTCAGAAAGTGCTGTACTGGACAGATATACACCACTAAGTGCAATATCGAACAGATATAACACATCACATGCTATATCGGACAGATATAAGTCAGAAAACGCTATACGGGACAGATATAACGATCAAGCGCAAAATTGGGCAGATGTAACACATCAAGCACTATATCGGGCAGATATGACTGGCTAAGGGTGTGTATTTAGCAGTCAGGCATAAATAGCGTTGAAGCGTGAAAGCTTAAGTAAGGTTTTTTTCAGCCCGATTTCCAGGTACGATATATTCGCACACCGGCAGCCAAGGTGTTTGGTTGGGAAACTGTCATTCAATTTACTGTTCAAGCTTGAATACTCTATCGGGTTTGTTGCTACATCAGCACGTTGTGAATTACAGTATGTCTGTCCCAGAAGCACCTCATCTCTTATATCTTACCGATATCGCACTTCGTCAGTTATATCTGTCCGATTTAGCACTTGATGTATCACATCCTTTCGATTTAGCACTCCCGAGTTATATTTCCCCTATGAAACAGTTGATGGGTTATATCTATTCAAGGCAGCTCTTGATCTGTTATGCCAGTCCGATGTACCATTTGATGTGTGGTATCTGTCTGATATAACATTCTGTGAGCTAAATGTGTCATAGGGCCATTCCAGGAGGGTGGGCATTGATAACATGAAATTAATCTTTTTATAAGTGGCGCCTCACAGACACCAAGTACGTTTCCTGAGATAAGCTGATTCTCGTTTTTCTTTCCCAAATGCATTTGAAATTGCTTCACGTTTTTCCTTCCAAATGTATACGTGTCCTGCTTAGTTTGGTGAAATCTTAAGGTTGACATTTCATAAATATGGAGTTAGGGTCATTGTGAATGCTTTTATGATAAAATATTTGACACCCTTTAAATTACATCATTTTCTTATTCCTTTCACCATCCAGCTTTGCGTATTATCCTTGCAGATAAAGTTTCTTGCAAAGAATAATACGAAAGCTCGGTTTACTGTTCAAGTAAAAAGAACACTTTTTTCAAGAGAGAAGAAGAAACTGACAGCGAAGCAGCCGACGTAGAAGTTTCTGGTCAAAACTGGGCTGCTACAAACCCAGCGTCAAATGCCGCTTCTGCTGGCAATCCTGCCACGCACAACGTGAGGTGCAGAAGGATTGTCATCCAAAACAATACACGCAATGTGAGAGATGGTGGCAATCAAGCGAATTCAGCTTGAGAATGACCAGCGATAAAACGATTAGCGAGGGAACGACGATCGAGATCAGAAACAAGGATTGCGGCAGCAATTATCTGCTGGAAGAGTTGAAGAATATAAGAGTAATTTGTCTTGGTTTCATCAAAATGAAATGGCTGCGCTTATCATTTTATGTAATCGAATATTTCGCTTTTTATCAGAGAACAATTCAGCCATTCAAGCGTTTGTATATGTTGTACATGGGCTGTAACAAATGCAGTGATTTTAAATCCGTTTGAAACCATGTTACTGAAAAAAGAAACATCAACTATTCAGAATGGAATAGCAAGTGTTTGTGATTGTTGCATTTCCCCAAAGTGCATCAAGGTAGACGAGATTATTGAAAAGCAGTTATGAAAGGTGTTTTAACTCGATTTGTTTACTATTTCATAAATTCGTTGTCAAAACAGAACAACTGCAAATTTTCGAAAAATACGACGTTAATAATTGAAATTATTGCAATATGAACTTACGGATGAAATTTGATCACAATTCTAACAGGCGATGCAAAATATGTATTGGAACCAGTCTCCTTAAGTTTATCTTATGGCCAAAACCGCATAGTGAAATGAGTTGGAGGTTTTTGTTTGGTTTCTTTTCAAAGATTTTAATCTCTTGTGTCTCCAAATAAAACTTTAAATGTCAGTATTGCCAATGCTTATCTTTTAAAAAATCTGCAATTGTAATTTTTCTCCAAAAACACATCATAACCAGAAAATATAGTATTGAATCTTTCATATTCTTTTCTTTCAGTTTTTAAATTTACCTAAAGCTATCTCATGCAGTCAGATCCAAACTCAACAGCGTATGGCAGTGCTTTTCAAACTGTGCGACGGTACGCACTGGTGCGGATAAGAAAACCGTGCGGTGCGGATGACAAACACGGTGCGGACAAGTGCGGATGAGAAAACCGTGTTTTGTTGTTGTAAACGTATTTTAAACAATCCTTTCTTTTTTTAATCACCGTCTTGCTTTTTTGTATCACATAGTACCGCACACAACGCAAAATTGGCAGACATTGCGCTCATATTTTGATAGTTTGAACATCTGAACAGAAAAATGCATTAGAATTTACCGAGAGATGCTACGAAGCTTTCTACACCAGCTATGTCCAACCCGCGGCTCGCGATCGGCACCCGGCCCTGTTGAAGGTTTTGTGCGGCCCATTTAGGCTTTCGACGCAGGAAAGGTATTCTACATGATAACTTGTCCTTAGTTTGATAATTTTGAATTTGGCATTTTAGTTGCTGGTGGTCCTCAGTGCCACTTTATCACTCTATTACCACTGCAGTTAGGATTCGAACGCTTTCAGGACTTTGGCTTTAGTTAAATTTAGTTTGCTAAGATCAAAGTAAGCCATTCAATGTGCGGCCCTCATTAGTATGTTATTCAATGTGCGGTCGGGGTTAAGATAGTGACATACTGTTTGGCTTAGTAACCCATTTGGGTTGGACATAGCTGTTTTATCTGCTTATTCTATTGTTACTTCATGATGGAAACAAAAGATGTGCAACTGCAAGGCAAAACTGAGCTGATATAAATTTTTGGTTGTTGTTCCTCCAGTTGAACAAGACCAGGGGACCTATTCAAACTGTATGCTGAGCCACGAGTACACTGCTGATTTCAGCAGTGGTGTCTACTGCTCAGCAGGCCCGTAACCAGGTGGGCGAAAAAAAATTTGCCACCCCTGGAAAAATGTGTTGGACATCTTTCAAAATTGTTGGACATAGTTCAAAAAATTTGGGCCCTTCCCAGAAACCTCTTCGCCCCTCCTGGTGTCCCAAGCTGGTTATGAGCCTGCTTCTCAATAGCGTACCTAGAGGTTTGAGACAGGGGGAAAAATTTAGCAGAAAGGGGCCTACTGGCCATCTTACAGGGGTCACTAGCGAATACTCAGCAAAACGTTCGAGAAATGACAGTGAATCCGGAGTCAAAGTAACTTTACTCCACAGGTGAAACAGGCAAGGAATCTAGCGCAAATTGTTAATAGGAAATCGATTTCACGTAACACTACGCATCTTCAGTCCTTGCATCTTGTTCAAAGTGAATCCAGATGTCGTGAATATGGATACAAGTTTAAAAAAAAACGAAAACACCCAGAAAAATGCAAAAAAACAACCTACTGAGAAACAAAAAAATACTAAATATCAAAATGTCGGCTAATGGGAGGCTGGTTTTTGTACAGTATTTATCTTGCCAGGGCGGCGGCTCGTCCCTAGCTCCAGCTCCGGCTCTAAATTTTCAACTGAGCTCCGGCCCATCTTGCAATACGCCCAGCTCCGGCTCCGCAGCCCTGCTGTAACAAGCGAAAAGGAAAGGCCTATATTTCTTTTGTATTGTATTGTTGCAACCTCTCCGCTGGCGTTGCGCTGAATGCGCGGTTCACCACGAACGGAATGTGCGCGAAACAAACACGCACATATACATGGCGCGAACAAGCAATAATAGAGTGATCTCGTCGGGTGAACTCTATTGCTGCTTGCTGCCACAATGCGAAGCTTTGCGCACATGCCGCTCGAGTTTTCCGATCGCTACAAAATGGTGCTGTGACCAGGACATGAAGGTCGTACTGTGTGACACCGTCACAAAAAGAACGTGCGATCGGTGCTGTTCGTTGAAAAAAGGAGGGGGTGTTGTTGCAACCTCCCCGCTGGCGTTTTGCTGAATGCGCGGTTCACCACGAAAGGAATGTGCGCGAAGAACGACATCAACAAAAAATTAATCTCTACCACACTTTTCTTCTCGATTGGCTCAAAAAAATCTTAGTTTTGCTAAACCGGTGGTTCCCAAACTGGAGTCCGCGGTTTCCTTAGTTGTCCTTGAAACAATTTGAAGGGAATCGCGCGACTACTGACATACTGTGAATGTAAGGTTTCATGTGCAACCCTCACTGCATGCCATCCTATGCACCAGAACAGCCCAATCCTGCTTTGTGATGTTACAAGTATCAAAGCATTGCCCGTTGCTTTGTGATATCACACAACAAGCATTCCCGAATTGTGATCGAATAAAACTGTAATGCTACGGAGCAACAGTGGCGCAACTACAGGTCTGTGCCATGGGAAACTGAAGTCATTGAAAAGTTCCCAGATGCTATTGTAATGACTACTAACTACAGTGCACTATCCATCGTCAAGTACTTATGGTGAACACCACGTCTGATGAGTTAAAAGAAGTTGAAATGATGCCAAAATTGCGTCGCTACCAGTTGAACAGCGAAAATTTTACACCATTTCCACATTAAAAAGCATTTTTAATAAATATGAACTTCACATGAAAGACGATATCCTCAAGGTCATGAAACGTCACACGTCCATTCTTGCTGAAGAAATTTGTCATTACTTTTCCAAATTACAAGATTTTGAAAAGTATTGTCGTTTCACCAACAACCCGTTTGGAATCACTGTTGGCGGGAAGTTCACTGATTTGGTCAACGATGAAGGTGCGAAACAATTTTCCGTGAAATATGTTGCAGCGACTTCTCGATTGAAATGGCGCAGTCCTGTGCTGGTGTCGCAAAAATGGCACTGAGACTGAATGTGCTCCATCTATTTCCGACAACCTACAAGTGTGAGACTTTTTCCACACAACTCGCTATTTTAAACAAAATTACGCAACAAATTGGATGCGACACATGATATGACAGCCTCGTTTTCAAAAACAGAATCAAAGATAAAAGAACTGGTGGAAGTCAAGCAAGTGCACCCATCCATTGAAATGTACCAGTTACATGCAATGCATGCATGTTTAAAGAACGTATTTGGGTATTGTTTTTGTTCAGTGTGATAGTGGACAGTGAAATATCCAAAAATTCACAAGGCGACCGTTATGCAAAATTTTTAAAAAAGTTTGAGAACCACTGTGCTGAACGGATAGGCAAGTGATATGTTATGAAGAATGTTGCTCAAAGGTGAAAATATTTACTTGATGATAACATTATCTACTTTTTGGCAAATAGGAAACAGTAACATTGTCCTAAAAATACGTTTCGAAATAAATTCGGTGAACTCTCATGTAGATCAAGATACATTTTGTGTAATGTGTGCTTTTCCAACATACCATTTGAACTTTCCCATACGCCAGTGCTTTCCAACCTTTAGAAAGATGGTTCGCACCCTTTTATTCAACGAAAATTTCAACCGCACAACCAACACTAGTGTTGCTGAACAATAGCCGTAAAGGGGGATTAGACTCTAAATAACGATGAAGAAATTTTGTTTAAATAACCAAAATAACGAATACTAATGCAAAATAATAAGCACGAAAATGTACACAGAACATCATCATGTATTTATTCAAAGTATGCAATTATATTAATGGCCAGGTGTTGCCGAGTACTTCTTGCAATTGTAGACTTTGCCCCGACGCTCCTCACATTAGGTCATCTCGTGTCCCACTAAGAAGACAACTCCTCTTTCCTGTTTTGATATCAATCAATTACCAGATAGCAAAACCCTTTTTCGGCCATGTAGGTGGTTAGATTTTGTACAAGAACGTCGAGCCCTTGGATTTTGAGTCAGAATCATCGCCAGAAAGTCTTCAATATGGGTCTTTACGTTTGTGCGTGGGGCTTGACACTCTGAAATTGGGCAAAAACACTGATTTATAGTGTTTCATATTTCAATTTGGGGTCTAAGCCAACCCAAGTCCCCCGTGGCAACGGGACTGTTTCGAGGTCTTTGCGAAGGCCATCGAGGGCTCTCACCCAGAATTCAAGATCCAGCGTGTTTTATACAGCTAATAAAAGGATGATGGCATAGATCCTCTTTTAAATTTGAACCCAAATGCTCCGGTGGATTCCGCTCACAGAAAATTTTCGAAATCCATAGCTTTATTCATAACTTTTTAGCCTGCTGTCTGGGATAGTACGCTTCAAAATGATTAACCAAACTGTATATATGGGAGCTGGCTGTTTCGGTGGTACTCTGCTCCAAATTCCTTTTTTTCCCACTTACATGTGGACATGATCGAACGTCTGCAGGGTCTTCAAACCCATCAGGTTGTTATTGTAGATTTCTTCTTTGAAATTTTGAATTACATGCTTGAGCAATTAGTGATTTTGGAAGTCGCTTCGAATATGTCAATTCCATAACTTTAAGATTGAGTTTCAGCTGGTAAATATGTTACCAGAATGACTATATAGTCCAGCAAGCCAAACCAAATAGCGAAAGAAAAGAGCTTTATGATATTTTCGTCGATCAAATCACACAAGAAATTCCTGTCGCAAATTCCACACTCTCTCCATTACTCTCACTAGAGATCCACCACACTTCAGAATGATAAAGAAGATGCCCATCGCTTCCCATTTCTATGACAAGTTCATCAAAGTCACGACTTTTTCAGGACTGTTCAGTGTTGCATTCACAATTTTGATGACGTCAGCTACAGTTGGTAATTTTCTTTTTCATTGTCTAGCTTCTTCCTTCACGACACATTGGATACTCGCAATATCTGGTGCGACTTGCTTTATGAGCGCAACAACGCCATTTCGAATGCCCACCACAGCCCTTTCACTGCCTATGGACTCAGTTTTTCATTTCAACCACGTCACACCGCATTCATGACAAGTAATCAGCCAATTTTTCTGAAAAGTTGTCGGCCCCTGTGGTATCGGACAATGGCAGTTTTTGCACTTAGGTTACAGCCAGTGGTTCCTCCATGAATTTCTCGTGTTGCTGTCTCCGTGCATGGTTTCATAACACTTTCTGCCAGAGGAAATGACTTTCTTGCGGACATATGGTCATGAGCTATTAATGATGAAAATACGAGACGCTGGTCAGAAGGTGGCACCATCAATCGCTAAATTATCGCTATTTGTCGTGTTTGAAGCCGACTTGTTTTTGAGTTCTGGATATTAAGGAATGGTGCATTTGCCATTTACAATACTAAACCTGACTGGGATTACGTAGGTAAAACCACGCCGATTTAATGTCCACCTAAAAATAGCAAATAATGATTGACTGATTTCAGATTATTGGAAGCTCATCTTCGTGACACTATAGTGTCCTCCAGCACTAGCAGTGGCGTAAATGACGGCCATGACGGGGCCTGGGCTATTTAGGAGGTAGCTCCGGGCGCCTTCCCAGATACTAACAGTTTTGATAAATTTACTGAAACCTAGACTTACTTTTCCGAAAACAGTGCTCTTTATAGCACAAAAATGCGTGAATGTCACGATTTACGACACCAGAGTGCAATAATGGATCTCTGATGTTTCCGTAGTTTAATCATCGCCGCTACCCGTGCTGGATGTGTTTGGCGCGGTTTGGGTAGGTATACGCCCTTTTCAAGGAGCGGTAGCATCCCTACTGCTGAAGATGACCGAAAACCCAGCATACTGCTGTTGAAAACAGGGGGGCACACCGCAAGCAAGATCAGCGTCATCGAGCAGCTAGCCTACAAGAACAAGGCACTCGCCATCGTCCTTCAGGAGACCCACTGCTGCAGACAAGCTAGTCAGGGCCGGATTTACCAATACGCTATGTAGGCTTGAGCCTAGGGCCTCAAGATGCAAGGGACCTCCAGCAAACTGTGGTACGCATAGTCAATTGCCGGCTTAAGATCAGTTCGAAAAATAGGTTACTCGTCAAAATTTTATGTCTAAATTGATGAACTTCACTTTATTCACCTAATCAGATTCCGTGTTGATTACGCGAGGGTCATCCGACGAGTTTCTGTGAGACTCAATATAACCGTTGGTCAAGCCGCATGCCGACTGTTCTGTTGTGTCTATATACTCGAAGCCAGTGTAGGCACTGAGGTGATTTTTACGTTACAGTTTCATATAATCTAAATAAAACAGGAGTTGGCAATTAATTTGGCTCGGGGACCACTTTGAGAAGCCCGCGTTTAGCGGAGGGACGTCCTTTCTAATTTGATTTTAAAATAAACAAATAAAACAAAACCAATAACGTTACTGAGAAAAGAAACATCAATTATTACGCAAACTTTCAAGTGATCTATTTGGTCACAGTTCGTTTGATGCTTCGTAATAATTACAGTACATTTCTAATCCTGAAATTATTCAAGCTTCACTTTTAACATAATCATCTGTTGCTTCAATAAAATTAGTTAAAGCTTTTGACAATTCGTCTACTACGTAACGTTCTTATTGACTATATTTTGTACGATAGAATTCTTGGAATTAGTAAAAACAGTTCGCTTTCAGTAAGTGTTCAGTAAACTCTATCGGAAATATTTGACTTGACTGGCATTTTCAAAAGCTAATTTGAACTTTCTAATGTCAAAATTTTGAAAATGCCTCTGTTTAAGTCGCTTATACATTTCTAACAGATTATATCTCTATTTATCTTTGCTAAGGCATCTTTTTTGCCCAAGTATGACTATGATACAGCTGTATAGATCATTGTAGTACGTATGGGGCTAATTGAGTCAGTGGCGGATCCAGACCTCGCGTTTACGGAGGGGCGCAAAAAAGGTCTTCACTTGCTTAAATACCAAAGGTTGTCTGCGACAATCGTTGGATGTCACAGAAAAGTGTTTACCTTTGTAGGCCTAAATGTGGCTATTTTTGTTGGTCGAACCATGCGATTTTCCAGGGAATACCACAGTTTGAAAGCCCGTTATATCATTGATTCAGAAAACATTTGAAACGGGTCCCAAATAGTGGGCCTCATTTTTCACAAGCTACACAGATCTCGTATATCTACAAAATGTATTTAAAAAGTATAAAAGCGTGCTGCGCGCAAGCGTTTGGCACTGTTTTGGCTATCTGTAGCGAAATCAGTGAAGAACAGTGTCTGAAACGCATCCCTGATCTGGTTAGACAAATAGAATGGTTCTTCTTAGACTTGGAAGTAACAACTCGTGTCTCACGACAGGACTCAAATGAAGAGCTAAATGACCATCACGTTTCCAAGCGAAGCTTGTGCATTTACATGCACACGAAAGACGTATTTATTGCTGAAGCGACAATTCAAAAACAACACGTGAATGAAGGCATTTGTCAGGGCACTACTCCCATTTTAGGTAGCTTTGCTGGCTATCGTGAAAACAATCTCATAATCGCATGATAGATTCACACCGGGCCTTTAAGCATGCCCTAAAATACATTTAACGCCACTTATAAAGTCAGATTTTCAATCTACTCTTTAAAATACCGTTTCACATTTTTCCACATTGGATTGCTGATGTGAAGAAAAAAACATCAATCCCTCTAGACCAGGTTATTAAAAAAGTTGTGACACTTTTCAACACAAGTGGAAGCAAGCGGGCTGAGCCTCCCAAATTCACAATCAATACCTCCAAAGTCAAGCTCTCGTCTGCTCCATGAGCCATTTTTCTATTCATTGTATACTATTACGAAGCCCCCGAACAAGCTTAAAGTCAACCCCAATGCTGTTGATCTGGCGATGGATCTGCTTCTATCCAGCCAGGCCAGAAAATACAGTTGAGAATCAGCCTATCACCAATTTAAAAGCACGAACCTTCGCCAACACCACAGTCACCAGTAAAACGTTAAAGTTTTCACCAGAAGACTGCTTTTCTGCTCTAATTTATATGATGTAAACGGAATGATCAAACAACAAACAAGCTAACCATTTTTCTGTCGGTTGCAGATTTCGCTGACCATGCCAAACTTGTCTTTTCGTGGCCAGCGTGAGTTGTCTACGGGTTTGCAATTGCAACAAAAGAATCACAACCACACAGCCATCAGTCATTGTTGCCTGACGCGTAGCCAGGTGGGAGGAAAAGGCGCCGTCGTTCCACCAATTTTAGACTGCAAATATTTAAATGTTGAGAAAAAATTGTCACGACCGCGTAAAACCAATTATTCAACCCACCAAGCTGTACATAGCTTTGCCAAAGTGTCTGCGTTAGGCGTACGAGGTGAGAGGAAGACTTGGACAAAATTTAAAAAATTCAGGAAAAACTTCCCGATATGTTTGGGCAAGTTGCTTGAGCAGAATCATCGCCCTGCAAAACTTTCCTATTCGTTTTCCTCAAAGTGATGCAAAATTTTGGAATTGAAAATTTTGCTCCCCCTAAAGCCCAAGGTCCCCGTATGCCTCTTGTTAGAGCTGTGTACCATGGTTTGTTGAGGGGTGTCGCTGCGCGCAGTAATCAGGGGCGTAACGACGGGGGTAAGGGGCACAATTCCCCGGGCGCCGAATCAATATGAGGGCGTCGAATGACTGCGGGGCGCCGAAAAGTCCTAACAATGTCATAAGTACTTCAATGCAGTACATTTGCTTCCGAAAGACCTCAGTTTCGAACACGGGGGGGAGGAAAATGGCTTCTTGCCCAGGTGCCATCTAAACTCGTTACGCCCCAAGCAGTAATTCAGTACTCCTCTGCTTTGTCCATGTGTATGAAGAGAGGAGTTGCACAATTTCATAGTTACAGTAGGTCATAATTCTTTGAGCTAATCGAGCACGTTCAATACATTTTTGTCACATAGGGGCAAGTTGTTTGCTAACGTATACATCTATACCTTTTTACACGCTGCATTATGGTTCAATCAGGAGATTAGATCCGTAAAGAAACTCATCCACTTACCTTTATGTTGCAAAACTATGATGCAGACATACTGCGGACTCACGAACTGCACTGGCAACAGCCCTGAAACTGTTTTTTCGTTTCCAGTTTGGAGTCTTGTAAAATCTTGAGTCAGTAATAATTTTTGCATATTGCATTCCTATTTTCATTACTGCCTTTCCTTTCGGGGCTGTTGTCAGGCATTAAAGAACAGGGGCGTAACGAGGGAGGGGTCAAGCGGAACACAATAACCCGGGCGCCGAATCACTGTGGGGTTGGGTTGCCAGATGCGTTTTGTAAAAATACCGGCCAGTTTTTCAACAGTGACAGATCCAGGCTGTGTCGTTATTCGTAAGTGCATATGGCGCGGGATTCTCGAATAGCGTATTTTGAAAAGAATCTTTTTGTGACAATGCATTTATTTTTTGTTATATATTTTTTCAATTCAATAAAGTTCCCACAACGCCGTTTTGAAAATTTTTCAAACAATGTATAAACGTATGGTTTGTGCACCGAGTCAATAACCCTATGTTGAGATTTTGTAAGCTAACCTACTTTAAATAAAAAACGACAATTGCAATGTTTCATGTGAACGGTGGTTTTCCTAAACTATCAAAAAATAATGCACTTTATAAAAATGCAATATTCCATGTTGTATATCAATTCCTCAAGTGAACATCTTCTGCATTAATTTTTTTTGCAGTTACTGCATATATTCATTTTCGAAATACCGGCTGCAGGCACGGATTTAAAAAATACCGGCCTCATGCCGACCACTGCTAAATTTGCAGTAAAATACCGGCCAGGCCGGTGGAATACCGGCCATCTGGCAACCCTACTATGGGGACGCAGAATCACTACGGTGGCGCTGAAAATTCCCCAAAATGTCACAAACACTTTCTTCAATACAGTACATTTGCTTCCGAAAGATCTGTTTCGAAAAGATCTCAGTTTGTTTTACTCCACTGTTTCAATGCGCAGCCTTACATTTTTGCAGGCGTGAAATGCGCTGACTTAGCACTGAGTGTGTTCTAATCCTCTCTTTAACTCGTTGCCGGATAATTTTGCAGTTATGCACTGCTCTGTCTTAGCGTTGAGTGCTGTGCTTTCCTCCAGCTTCCTAACTTCAAGCGCTGATAATGTTCATTACAGTAATAACATTGTACAATAACGTGTAAGGAGAGTGTGTGTATAGCAAAATGTGCATGTTGTGTCAGCAACAGGGCTCTCAAAAATGCAACTCCAAAAATCCCTAAAACAGTACCAAAACATTCCAAAAAATCCCTAAATCTGTGGTGGTGCAGCACATACGAGTAGGAGCGGGCAAAATATTGGGGGTGCGAGTGATCTTTGCCCGAATTCTCCCAAACGTGCGCGAAGAACTCCATAAAAAGTGACCTACAAAAAAAAAGTTTTTTCTTTTATTTTGGGCGCCGTTAGGTGCCATTTTTGCTCATATTTTCAGGCGTTTGCTAAGATTTTCAGGGATTTTGTGAAGGTTTTCTGAGATTTTGCCCAGATTTCCACGGATTATTCCCGGATTTTTACCAAATCAAAACTGTTCATTCGCATCCCCGCCTCCTACACCAGTGGCGCAGCATAAAATCGGAGTGCTGTGATAAATGTTAAAAATAGAACTAAATATGATTTCCAAAATAAACTGAAATAGTTTATTTTACACATTTTCATACTTTTCCGAAAATCCCTAAAAAATCCCTAAATAATCCCCAAAAAGGGCCAAAAGTTCCAATCTAGGTACAAAATCCCTAAAAGTGAGAGCACTGGTCAGCAAACTACGCCAAAACGTTGGTTTGCAAACAGGAATATGACCTCGTGCTGCGACGACGTCACAAACAGTGTGTGTCCAGTAACAAAGACAACCATACGCCACTGCTCCACACTAGCATTTGTTAGGGGGGCATGCAATCAAGCAGTCGCCCCGGGCATCACCAGACCTCTTCACGCCACTGGTAGGGAGCGATAGAAATTTGTTTGTAAGAAAAGGGGGCGCTAGCCAAAAAAAGATTGGGAAACTCTGCTATACGCGAAAGTATCTTAGAGGCTTAGGTAACCTGTGGTAAAGTGCCATAGGCGGATCCAGGGTGGGTGTGCCAAGGGGGCTGAAGCCCCCCCTAAATTTTTTCAGATACCGTTTTCGATCGATAGTTCCCGACATAGAAACGTACACTGGGGTGATTTTTTTGTATGGCCTTTAAATAAACCATTTCTTGCACAGGGATAGGCGCGAAAGTATCAAATGCAAAACTTATTTTGCTGAGTTTGAGGAGTCAGAATGTGTTTATTTCACTATAAATGAAACTTCTAATAAACAAGTTTTTATATAAAAATATGGGCCCAATGTTATATAAATACGTAAGTTTTTACATAAAGTATTTACATCACATATACGTTATATAAACCTCACGTACATAGGCGTAGCCATAGGGGGGCATGGCCCTCCAAATTTTTAAAATATCTAGTCATTTTGTGCTTTAAGAGGCAGTATCTCAAACAAAATACTGTTGCTCGCCTAAAATCAAACATTTTGACCCACCCAAAATTTTATGCTGGCCATGTCATTGCGCATGTACTGTAAGTATTTATACTCTTGTTTCATTTGGGTAAGATTGGGCTTCTTGTGGACAAAAGATGAAAAAGCAGCAGACTCAGAACCGTCGCTAGAAAGTTTTCAATAGGGGAGCTGACATTCTAAAAATTGACAAAAGCTCCACTGATTTATAGTGTTTCATGTTTCAATTTGGGAACTTGGAGCTTTGTTTTGGGGGCTAAGCCCACCAAAACCCCTTCGTGGCGAGGGCACTGAGCAGACTGTAGACAAAATATGAAAAAGCTGCAGATCATACTATTTTTTCCTAAAAGCTTTCCTGAATGAGTGCAGCTCATGTTATTACTGTAGTTAACCGAAGGCATTAAAATTACGCTATAAGGAACTTACAATGCAGTTAACTACCGGCTAGGCTAGAGCACTCAGTGACCGCGTAAATCCCAAAACAGCAAACCTAACCGTAAAATGTAGCCTACATGTCAGGTAGGCTTAAAATGAAGCGCGCTAGATAAGCTGTAGGTTATGCTACAGACGACTACTGATTGGCATCAGACTTGCCAGCAGGGGCGTAGTGGGATTCTCACACCTTTAAGCACTAGTAACGTTACTTGAAGATTTAGATTTTTCATTTCAATTTCTACGTGTAGCGCCTGGAGCAGCATAAATGAATAAATGACAGGCTATCTCATGTGTAGCACTGTAGCACTAAAGTGAAACAGGAAGATCCAGCATCGAAATTCTTGTAGGCGAATCAGTCTTCTTTTATGTTTGGCGTGGGAACGGCGTTCCCACACCTCTTTTTTGGAAATAAACCCCTGCCTGCCAGCAACAATTTTTGGACAAAAGTTCAGCTCAGCACAAAATCAAATGCTTTTTTACCGACCAATATTCTGCTGTCTCTAATAATTTGTTTTTCAACCTACTGTACGGTATTTGTAATAGTCGCGTTTCGTACAAAAACTTGAATGAATGAGAATTTGGTCATTGACTCACTGCAAACTTCGCGTATCCCGCTGTGACGTGGAAAAATATTGTCTGATCATTTTCAATTTTCAAAAATATTATCTGATCATTTTCATTTTCAATGCTCCTGTGATGCAATAAACACCTTCCAAGGCACAATGCCAGCCTTTTTATTACTTTCGAGTTTTTTGGTATGTTTGTCTCTACGCGTACCCCGAGCGTTTTTTCGGGGAGAGGGAAAGTTGTGCTTGTTTTCGAAATAATATATCTTTTTTTCGACCTTCAAGCTTTTTTCCATGGTTAAATGACTTCGATAATCAACAACATTTTGTTTTTAATATTTTGTGATTGATAGTCTGTCACTGATGGGGCAGGTATTTTTGCAAACAAATTTCGACATTTTGGCTAGACAATCGTGATGTGCAGGGGCGTAACTAAGTTAAATAGCGCCTGGGGCAAGAAACAAGTTTGACGCCCCCATGCTCGAACCTGAGATCTTTCGGAAGCAAATGTACTGTTTTGAAAAAAGTGCTTGTGACATTGTGACTTTTTGGCCTCCCTGCGTAGAGATTCGGCGCCCGGGGAATTGTATCCCCTTGCCCCCCTCGTTACGTCTCGGGTGTTTTGCAATAAAAATCGGAAAATTTATAATAAACAAATTTTAAACAATAAAATAAACAAATTTTCAAGTCCGAACGTCATGAACTTCTATTCCATGAACATCTGCAATTTTCGAACACAATACGGCATGGATCTTGCACATACTGCCAACAAAGGTTACTGGCGGCATTTCAGGTTTCTTCGTGTAGTTTTTGTATCACTTTTATGCCTGCCCCATGCGTTTTTTCGGCGTGGACTTGTGTTTGTTTTGCTAATAATAAAACTTTTTCGACATTCAACATGCTACTCTTTAAAGGTTAGATAAATTTAAGAATAATTTCTGAATTGTCTTGAAGGCCGCGTCTGCTCAGAAAATGTCCCAGTAAGCCTGAGTAATGGTGCGAATTCGATTAAACGAAATGTATGTGGTTATTAACCGTGTTTGTTAAAAAGTATCCTGGATCCGCCTATGAGTCCAGCTTACAATCAAGGGCGGCTTATATTAATTTTTGAACACCATTTCGTGCGGCTTACAATCGCGTAAATGCGCTGAAAGGTTGTTGACGTGAGTTCCTCGAACGCTGACTATAGCTGCGTTGAACTCACATCAGACACGTTGTCAGGTGGTCTAACAGGGAAAAACCCCCAGCACTTGTTCTGTCAAACACAAAAATGTTATGGTGACAGTGAAATCATGTTGCAAATGGTGCGGTGATTTAAATAAGATGCCACAACTAGCTAGCAGAAAATTGCTAAACTCTTAAAATTATTTTATGTCAAATGCCAACTGACAGTTTCCTGTTACGAGCTGTATCTATATTGGCTTTTCATGAAAATGAGTAGGTATTCGCACCACTATCAGCAATTTAATGAGTATCTGAGATATGACTATGCCCCGGAGCATTGAGTTTCCAGCTACGATTTAAAATCCGATAGAACAGGAAAAAGAAACTCAGTATTTTTGTCATGATTTTGAAGAGTGAATGTAGCTGTGTTTTTCAATTCTGCGTCGTAACTATATACATCTCAACGATATTTTCAGCTCTCAAGGTAAATTTTGCAGTTGTTTCAATAAAAGAAGATGCCCTTATAAGCATTCAGAAAGGAATGCTTTAAAATTCATTTAGTTTCTTTTTGCTGAGGTGCCACTAAAACAGCACTCCCAATCTTAAATTAACAGAACATCACGAATCAGAATGTTCAGTGTCAACATCTCGGAAAACACTTGGTTGCCATGATTATTCACGTTCGTAACAAATTTATGACTAAATGGAGAGACAGCAGCTCGACACGCCATCTGAGGCAAACCTGACCAGCATGTCTGTCTGTGTGTGTGGCTTAACCGCTACGAGGAAGTTGATCTCTTCGAAAAAAATCAAAAGCAAGCCCGAGCAGGGGTTAGAGTCACTGAAATGTTCATAGTTACTGAGTTGCGTGGTCCCAAATAGACCTCTTCGCGAAATCCCCAGAGAATCCTGAGGAAAGACGTCGCCATTTCGTTGGGTTCAGGTTCAGCAGCAGGTGGTGCCAGAGTGGAGAAATAGTTCCATCTGCCTACAGGTTCCCCACACACAGGCTAATTGCCTTGCATGGCTGAAGAGATCAGTTCACCTTCAGGCAGTGTGACTGTTTCTGTAGGCCTTCTTTTCCCATACTTGACATGTCAGTTTATCAACATGACATTATCGTACAGGCTTCCGAATCAGCTGTGGCTGATTCACCAAGTGACGGAATCGAAAAACGGCAGAAACGTTTTCGCGAATCCGAAATATTATATCCTTGAACAGCTTTAATATTTGTTGAAATTTAATGCTACCAAATTATTTCGAAAACAACTTGTTTTGCTGAAAAATGTGTGTCGCTCGATTGTCAAGTCACCAAACCTTTGTCACTGAATCGTTTTTGAGCAGGTATTAGAGGAGTTCACTTAGGCCTGTTGTAATAATTGGTTGGCAAATCTGCTTACATATGAACTAGCTGATTTTTCACTGGCAGTGGCAAAGCGATTTTTTCAACAATTTTACTTCATCCAGCTCAATTGTTGTTTTGTTTTTTTCAGTGAGTTTTTTGAAACAAAACATACAGAACGTTCGACGTTTCAAAACACATAATTGTCTTCATCGTGGTAAAATATAAAAAGGTAGTCATCGTTGTTTAAAATGCATAATGGTCGTTATCGTAATTTAGTTATTGACAACTTCCCCCACATACTTAACACGGATATTCCGCGTTTATTTCTGTTTCATTGATTCTTTTGCTTATATACGTAGGTAATGCATTCAGGTATATGTGAAACCTAGGTGGCACTGCTTTCGTAAAGCCCTGTTTCTGATTGATACATACGAGTATAGTGGCTTATCTGCATTAGCTGCAGAAGCGAAGAATGAAGGCAGCGTTGTTGAACGTTGAGTTAAATTTATTTGGCGAAACTTAAAAATTTCAAAGACGAGAAAGAAACCATAGCAATTGCAAATACGTCAGGGCACCGAAACGGAAGATTATCGAGTTGTTGCCCTTGACTGGGGGATAAAGGTGTATAGCAAGCCAAATTTACATCGAATCGTATAGCCTATGTGGGAAAGAGCTGCCAGATGATCAACACAGTTGCGCAGGGAGTGCTG
>JGI24021J15306_10002463_pt1 | contig 20048 bp, 10 predicted proteins | sample Ectturendosymbi1_FD_15306 | JGI IMG/M metagenome (IMG submission 15306)
GACAGTGGTGACTCTGTAAGGCAGTTTTGTTGGCTGTGACTGAGCTGGTTGCTTTATTTTAGTCCGTGTTCGCTCGGTGTTGACATTAGACTTATGTCAATTGACGAAAGTGTTCAGGACACGTGAAGAGGTGGCGAGTTTTCTTTTTTAAGCAACTGTCTGCATGTAATTTGAATAGCGAATCAGAAATTAAATTAGAAGTTCATAGAGGCGTTTCACAAGCAGCTTAGACGTGTCTGCTCTATCTGTTAATTTTTTAGAAAATCTTTCTTATTTAACAAACTGCCGGCACAATTTTGTTTGGGAGAAGTGCGAAGTTTTCGAAAGAAAGAAAACTTGGTAAAAATAACCATCGTCAACGCTGTACTAAGACCTGCGGATATACCGTACCGCGCCTAAACAAAAAAAAATTTTAACATGAGATTTTCTACTTTTTAACTGGTAGTTGACATAGTGTGGCAATTAAGTACATTTTTGTAAATGCCAATCGCCTTATTCCATTCTCTTTTGAATAGCGCTTGGAGCCAGTGTCAGTTCGAATTCCACCTATGAAAGTTTCTGTCTCAACAAACTTTTCAGACGAAAGTACCGCTTTAAATGCAAATATTAATAACCTATGCCCCAAGGCAGTGATGCGCAGTTGCGTAGCAAGCCCAAAAATTGGGGAGGGGCAAAATGTTTGACTTGAGGCCAGCAACAGTATTTTTGCTTGGGACCAATGGGACGCCGCTTCTCAAAGCACACAATGACTAGATATGCCAAACATTTGAGGGAATGGCCCCCTGCCCCCCCCCTGGCTACGCCTATGAGTGATGGGCAAACTTGCTACAATCGAGGGCCATTTTTCTGCCCCTAGGGTTCTTCGGTGGAGCACTGTTACCTTCTATGCATTTCTTTCATACCACGTCAGGCCAGGGTTTTGCGGCGTAAGAAGACTGTTTGCGACTTCGTTGGCAATTTTTGCCGCACGCGGGGCATTTTCAGCAAATCTCTTCCGGCCACTGCTTTGCCTGAGTGCTAGCGACGATTTGCCTGTCGTTGCTCTGTAATGATTCACTGTACTTTGAATATCCACTGCCTCATAACGCATTTCATGAAAATGCATATTCTCAGTTTGAAAAAATGAGTTCCTGTCTCACTAAATTGTTCAGCGATACTTCAGAATATCGGTGTCCAACCGATATTTAACAGAAACAGCAGTTAATTGGGGAGCGCTGGGCAACTTTTATCCACACGTTTTGAAAAGGAAACGGTGCTCCCCTAATATTCATATGTGACGGCAGAGTTGCTTTCGTTGTATTTTATGTGACATTTTTCAATTTAGAAAAGTAAAAATTTTCAGCTGTCTTGACGAGTATGGTATGCATCTTTGAGCGTTCACTCACTACTTTTTTTGGCAGTGCAGTACTGAGTAGCAGAACTGCTGCTTTCTACAACTTCAAAAAAAAAAAAGCATTGGTCTAACACTATTTGCTAAAAACACATGCTTCTTTGAAGATTTTTTTTCATACAGCACATCAAAAATCGAATGCAGTGACAATTTGTACATATCTGACCTGGGTGCACAGCTGCGAATCAGTCAAAATCGTCGAGTCCAGCGAATCAAGTCAATTGAGCTTCGAAGTTGAAATTGAAACCTTTCAAATAGAGTAACAGAATTTTGAGTTAAGGTCAACCCGATTTCGACTCAGAACCTTTATTTTATTGCATATAGACGGATGCTGCATATTATTCACATTCTTTTTGTACACTCTGCATCGATCTTGAGCTCCTGCGGATGCTAAAAAATGGTTTACGCGAACAAAGCGAATGACCCGCGGTAGATTTCCTCGCTAGCATCATAAAAATTAGGATTGCTCTTATCTCGATTCCTCGTACAAAAATTTTGGACGAACCGTTTGATCGATCATTTTGTGCGTAAACAAAGGACCCCAAAACTTTCTGTGGTAAGCTACAGTACCGCCTAGGTTCAGAATACGATTTTTCAGAGAACCGGTATCGTCATCAATTGAATTGCTTATAGCAAATGTATAGCTTTTTCCATTTTGGAAATCGTTTCCTCTTACTTCACGGTGGAGTCGTTTCCGATTCTTGATCTACATCATTGTTCGTGAAGCTGCCATTGTTCCACAAATAGAAAAAACATTTGAGCTAAACTTTCCCCCTCACAACATCCACATATAGGAATGCTTTTTACGTGAATTGACGCAGTGTGTCTGCTGAAAATGATAGTAAACCAAAAGTGTTTCGAAAAAAACGAGAATAAGTTTTATAGACTGTCAAGTATGTCTTACTCTTAAAAAAGGTAATTTTCATGAAATAGGCATTCACAAAAATACTCATATATCCAAGGTGATTCAATCGAGTCAAAATGCCAAAAATCTGCTGAACGACAGACAAACAGCTCTGCAATATCCATATATAATAATAAAGGTGTTAAAGCAGTTTGGGAAAATTTATTTCACTTGTGGAACAATGGCCGAATAAATATTACGTCATTTCGAGATAAACACTTTGCAATTGTGGTCAACTGACAAATTCGTACAAAAACTTGTGAAAATGGGAAATATCATCAATTCGAAGCTGCGTCGCTGAATCAGTAGCAAAGTGTTGCGGTCAAAAAATTAAATAAGGGTGTGACTACTCATTTTAAATGGTATTTTTGATTTTGTCGTAAAAATGCGAACCTCAAGTTGATTGAAACCAAAACATTATCTCAAGTCGCGCACTTGTGCAATCTCGAAGTCTTGCCATTGGAGCAGGGACCCGNTAATGCAGCAGAAAGACGATTTGCCGTCACCAAAATCATTGCTTGTCAAAACCGCAGTTCACTTCAAATTTTTATCTTTGGTAGTTGCGGCATTTGAGTCGTAACTAACCCAATACATCGGAATGAAGTGGCACTGCCGAGTCTGCTTAGTAAAACTCTTTCAAACCACATTTCATTTTCTTCTTTTAGGTATTCCCAGTGTACTAAACTAGTATACTGCCCGCCACTAGCCTTTGTTTCAATGCATAACTATTGCTTTTCGAATGTTCGTGTTTTCTGTAAGTTTTACTGTCCCCTTGCGCAGTGTTATTTCGCTCAATTATTAATCATTTTGACTACTGAACAGCCTATGTAGCATTGTGCTATGTTTCCACTTCGCTTGAAACTTCTGAGGTGTCTGACATTTGCGAGAAAGACACAACTACCAACGGGAAATTTTTCGTGAGTTTCAATTCTGTTGCATTTTGTGAACGTGGAATCTAACTCTTAAAAATCACATTAATGCGTAAACGACAACCTCTTTAATTGGAGACATTCTAGACTCAGAGAGCGCACATTGGGCATTAAAACTAGGAAGCGTTGAGTCTAGGGTGGATTTAAGTAACAAAAAATTGTTTTTCAAGTACTAAGACATTTCTAACAGATTGCTTAATTAACTTAAGTGATTCAAGCACATCAGGAAAATCGACATTTAGATTTAAAAACATGCAAGCACATGAAACTCAGTGCAATTTTTATATCACATAATGGGCGAATAGCTACTTATTTTCTAAAAAAATTCGCACAAGTCAAAAACTGCCAATCATCTCATCACTCAATGAGGCTCTAAGCCTTGATGTGAGCTGTCCGGTAGGACTAATAAAGCATCTTTCAGATTCCACTGAGGAATTCGCTTCAATGGCTTATTCTGTGTGATGATGCATGTCATGATGTACGTCATGTATGATATTGCGTTAACAGCAACAGACGCGGTTTTTAAAATCTTAACTTTTCTAAAAGCAACTTACTTGAAATGTAAAGTAATGGCAAAATTACTTAATCAAATGATAATTAAAGGTTTTCAAGTCAGTAATTACTTATTTGAACCCATCCCTATTTGCATCCATATGCCGCCCTTGCTTCAATATGCCCTGTAGGCTAATCGAATCGTTGAGACAAGGTCTAAACAACTGTTTTCAACGAGGCTTCGTGGGCAAGAATATTTCTGAAGAGCTCCTGTAATTAATTACCACGATCGAACGACGTTAATTTGAAGAGGTCTTTTTTCGTATAAGAAAATTTTTGGCTTCGAGCAGAGCGTGCTTGTGACTTAACTGCTGCAAATTCGACTTGAAGCAGAGCAGTAGCCAGGGAAAGCAAACCCGGTGCATACAATAAGTGAATATCATTTCAGCGCAATGCTTGTTCAACATTCTGACAGGGAAGTTTTCAAAGCGACAAAACTCAGGATTTAGATGGCACAAGCAGCCTTCCGAATTTTCTAAACGGTTTTTACTTCACTCATTGCAACCGCAGTTAAACCACGCACGCGGTAGTGCAGTGCAAGAAACTAAGCAAACTTGTATTTGTGCTGGCGGCACCGTGATAAACGTAAGTGCAACTCAAAGAGAAAAGGAAATGACGCACAGAAACCTAGGTTTTCATGCTAATCAAAGATTTCGTTTTGGCTGTCATGAGCAGAGGCGAACCGCAAATTGTTTTGAACTAACAGCTGCGGAATCAGTTGCTCACTGAACGCAAACCGTGTGATCTTGCCTTCGAATCGGCTTTTCGGCACCGCGAGCAGACTCAGCTCACAATCAGCGGTTTGTTGCGCGCGTAGGTCTACTGGTCATAATGCGTTGTGAAAACAAAGGCGGTCGCTCCTTCACAGGTGAATAGTCTGTTGCATTTTCAGCGTCCGTTCGTAGTGACGCACTCAGAAGAGTCAAGGTTACTCTCTTGACATGATACGCAACAGGAGCTCTACAGACTACGAAAAGGTGCCGATACCCACAAGTGACTGTTTTTCCTGAAGAAAAATTTCCTGGTCAAACCTTTCATGAAGCAGTACATTTTTGCACCTTTTGCTCGGCAATCTCTTGCGGACGTAAATTTGTATTTAGGGTTTGCAAATATAATTGCTGGAAAGTTCAAAAAGTTAGAATACCGCACACTACCAATTTTGTACTCAGCGTGCTGCCGCCGTTCTCCTTCTCATCATAACAGACCAACTGCGCTGATTTCAAATTGAGCAACGGTTCTGAGGATTAGGCAAAATGTGTGCGCGTACTTTCTTTTTAATCGGAAAAACTCGCATAATGTGCTTTACATGGCCCCCCTTGTAACAAGCTGCTGCCCGATTTAGAATATGTCCAAGAAATATGGATAGGTTATTGTCATCATCACCGGTGTCAAGCGTAATTTCTGTCTTGCGAAATTCCTGACTTCACACCATGTGCGCATGTACAGAGCAACATTCTACATAAGAAATACGGTGAGAAAACTGATGATTGGGGCTTAGGATTTGGTGTTTAGGTAAGTGTGTTTGGTTGGGGTTTGGGTTAAGGTTAGAAATAAAAAATAATTGAGGTCTAAGACTAAGACCCACATTTTTCAGTGGTTGTGGTTATTCCCGCACTATAACTTGTTGTGGGTATCTGACATTTAACCAAAAAGTTTTAATTTACACAACACACATCAGAAAAGTAATCGCCAAACTTTATAGAAGCAAACTAACTGACAAACAATAACAGGTCACATTTTGCAGAAGTCAGATATTCGCTTGGCACCGGAATAAAACGTAGTGGGAGTGGTGGTAAGAACACACGATGAATAGTTTGGGTCTCCAGCTGCATAACGTCTTTGAAGAAATAAGACATTTAAAAGATTCGCCGTTGAAATGACGACAGTTGACGAAATAGACGACCTCTGCGACAAGAAATGTTAACCCCTTTGAGTTCTCCAATGAAAGAATCAGTCAATTTCAAGGATTGGTAGCCCTTCCGTAATCAATACCTGGACTTATAACAATTTCACTATCAAATGGTCTTGCATGTGACAGAAGATGGCGTGGCGTCAACACGCGCCAAATTTTTTTCCTCAAAAATTTCCAAAGTGCGACAAAATACCTCTCGGCCTACTCACTTATTACCAGCAGCACTTAAAAAGATTGATGGCGAAAACGAACAGACCCAGAAATTTGCACCGAAATTAGACCGTTTAACCGACCATAAAAACAATTATTACAGAGCGGCGTAAGGACTCAGGCAGATCATATTATACGTAACTTTCTGTTGCGATGCGCTCTCACTGCAACAAGTAATCCACCTGGTGACGTTTCGGTATACTTGCAACCTTATGGGTGTTGTGGTGAAGTTTTTTGGCTTGCAGTTGGAATGCTTCACTTCAGGTCCCTGTATGCACAATACCGGTCAGTGATTGCGACAGTAGTGCCCGACTGATGATGAGGTGCACCTTGCAATGGTGGGGCAAGCCTTCTTTCGTGAAGCTAGAAACGCCGAAACCTGATATCTACCTAACATCCAGGACCGTTACCAGGGGGGGCGCAGGGGAGCCAAGCCCCTCCTAGAAAAATTTTCGCCTCCCCTGGAAAAATGTGTTGGACATAGTTTAAAACTATTGGAAACAGCTAAAAAAATTCGGGCCCCTCTCAGAAAACTCTTCGCCCCTCCCTGGTGTCCCAAGCTGCTTACGGGCCTGCTAACATCATGTTACATTGCGCTTGTGTACGGTTAATTTCTGTATTTTACTGCCAGCATCGCTTTCGGCATTCCGTAAGCTTGCTTCACAACATTAAGAAAGGCTGCAATGCTGTAACTTTAAACAAAACCGAACGTAGAAAGTGACAACATTTGACAAGCGTCCTCTGTGCCAACTTGCGGCGCCAGTTGCAGCGAGCAAAATAGCCAAAAGGTTTGGGTAATTTTGTTGTGATAATGAATATTGATACTTAACAATTTTAACCTTAACCGTTTATCTCTAAAGTGTTCAACGCAGAAACGCATTTATTTTGGAAATGATCGCTGTTTTTGCATGTCATATCTAATTTTGAAGATAAACGCAATAATGCTTAAAACTTTCTGTCGTTTCGAGCTGCTTGACGCGCTGAACGCCGTTTGAAGCCGCAGCACATAAAACTACCAATAATAATCTTCTTTCGTTACTCTTGCTGCAAAAAATCAGGGGCAATGCTCCCATTTTCCGGCGTTCCTGGGGCAGGGTATTAATAATAGGAGAAAAATGATCTAACCAGTGGCAAGCATCAACCAACACATTTGTCGCAAAATTTCCTGCGTTGGATTCGGCAGCATCGTCGAGGGCAGTGAGAGTATGTTTGATAAAAATTTTACGCAATGCGTTGTGAGACAATTAGTGCCAGTAGTAAAAGAAATAACCAGTGGTGAGAATATGAAATGTTATAACTTTGGATGTATACGTACACTAAATAAATTGGCTTTTACNGATAAAGTAACGGCAAATACTTGTATGCTTGCAAACTCAAAACACATTAAAAAACTCTTCGGGCGTATGAAAAATTGAGTCTGTTGANGTTAGCAATATTCTCTGTCAAACGCTTATTTCTGCAATGGCAGGTGGCTGATTTCGATGTTTGCCTGAGTAATATGTTTTGACACACAGTCGCGCTGATACCCAGCCTTGTGGTGCAAAACAGCGGGCTTGATCGCTTCCTTACATGACGTGTTGCTGCACCTTTGCCGAGCGTTTGAAGAAAACGCACCAATTGATCAATAAACTTGATTTGTTTCCTGTTTAGCGTCTTCGTCACTGATTACCACCAAAAACACCAGTTCGTCCTCAAAATATATCAAAGAGAAATATAATCAAGACAGAGCAAGATTAACGAGAATTAGCTGCATTATCCTCGTTCAGGTTCGGCATATTTTTCGGTGGTTTGGCTGTATTTGTTTGCGGATTTCTGAAAAAAGCTGCCTCTGACATATAGCTGTGTACAAAAGCATAAACGAGCTTCGTCGACATAACCCAGGTAAATGTGAAAACACAAAAAGATGCTGTATTAGGCAGTAAGATTAACGCTCCTTGATCCTGTCTTAACGAATTTTATCGCGAACTCAATGTAGTAAAAATAAAAAAATAAATTACCCGCTTAAAATATAGCTGGGAATATTCGACATTCGTGGAGAAAATCGTGGCGTTACTTGAATCGCGACATCCTTGAGTCTCATTGTGGCTTTTTGGCTGGTGTGACTGACACTTGAGTTAAGAGTGTATATCACATGCTGTGCATTACTATCTGTACAAATGCTTGTTGCCGAAGAGCAGAAGTTGTTAGTTGCTTGTAGATAGGCACATCGGGAAAAATTTATCCGCACAAAGATCAGGGTTTCTTCAAGGCAATTGCGTGAGAGCTCTAATGCTGTTAAGGCGGATGTGTTTGTAATGGTGGTTGAATATTTCTTCACTTTCTAAGTGTTCGGTGTATTTGCATGAAAAACACGAAAAACAAATGCTTTTAGTTAGTTGAAGTCTTACGAAAGCATTTTTGAACAAAGCTGAAATAAACCAGATCTTCAGCTTTGTTCAAAAATGAACAAGTTCAACAAACATGGTAATCATGACGCACAGACATGTAAAGTTTGGTTTTCAGTTACGTATAAGATTGAAATCACGGAATTAAAGCCGAATTTGCTAATAAAGCACTAGAACATGAATAATTCGACCTGTTTTTGGTGCGTTTTTGATGCTATGTAACCGAGTACAAAGTGGCGGAAGAAATTAGAGCAATAAAAGAAGCTAGAGCAAAGAAATTAGCAAAAGGAATCAGCTGCTACATGCAAATGTCGACAGCAAAGGGAAACTGCAAAGTTTTGCGAAGTCATATCACATAAAACAACGCAAAAACTAATGATATGAAATCATGTTGGGTGTTTCGAAAAAGCACTGTTTTCATCGTCAGTAAAATTTGACAATCTTTTGAGAAAATCGTTGCTGCACAATTTGAGATAACAGGATTCAAAATAACACAGTAGGCAATGTTGAGTCCACCCGAAGCTGGCATGCAAAGCAAACCCAACCAGATGAGCTAGTGTTTGCACAATTCTACAGATTACCATTATTTTTCCGAAAAATGTGGAAGTAGGATGATTTGTAATGTATTGCATCTCATCCCCGGATCATTTAGGTTAGCTGCCTGGCCAGCAAAAAATTAAAAAACGTTGATACAGCTTTGAGTATAACTGCAGTTGGGTGCACCCTCGCTAACTTGATTTCTGTGTCCAGCAAAAAATAGCGAATTTTTCTCCAGCTGATATGAAAACAAGAAAAACTAGTGTTTTTATTCAAAGCGACAAAGTAATTAATTATGGGTGTGTCGAAAGCGACTTGTTGCGAAACCATGCATGTCAGCGAACATTGACAAAGAAGTCAGGAGTAAATGTTTGCGCAAATATAATCATCATTGGGACATGTTCTGCCAAACTTCACATTGCAAAAATGATAAATTAGCAAAAGTGATTGTATGTTTGCAATATGTTGGTTGATCACGTACATTCTTTAAGGCCGCAAACCTGCCTAAACCCTTTAAGTTATGGATTGTTGTTGCGCCTCAAAATCATGACGGCGTCNTATTTTAAGTGAGAGTAATGTACAGACGTTTAGCATATATAAATTATTCAGGTTGTCAGTTGGATTGGTATAAGCCTGTACTCGCTTAAAATGCATAATTTATTGTGTTTAGCAGGGATGCTTTTGCTGTGGTTTAAGAATCACGACTGAACATTGTACCTTAAAAAGTAAGTCCTTTGAATCGTAGGCATATTGTAGGGGAATTTACACTTTGCAGGCAGCCTGCCATTAATGCTACGGGAAGATATCAAACCCAGGCATATCAGGGCAGTGCAGGTTAGGAGACAAACAAAACCAGGGGTTCCAAACCTGGGGTACATGCACTCCTAGGGGTACATTTGGCCATCTGAAGGGGTACATTTACGGTAAGCAATGAAAGGAAAAATATATTTATATATTATTTGTTTCCCAATATTTATACATTTAGCGGTGAATATTATTTTCTAAATTCATTATATGCTTATTGTTAAATATATCTATGATTAGTAATGATAAATATTTGGGAAAAAATTGATCTATGCCATAAAAACTTTTAAGGGTGCGTGCTGATCTGAAGGGGTACATGCTCATCTGTCGAAATGCTGAAGGGGTACACGATCAAAGAATGGTTGGGAACCCCTGAACAAGACTAATGGCGTCTGTGATTTATAGGCAAAATAAAGATAATATGCAAAAATATGCAAAAGAAAGATACACAGGGTAGTGATAGAAGAGAAATTAAACCCGTAAAATTTCGAAAAATTGTTGATGATCCGTGGAAAGTTGAAGTTTTTGAGTTTTTTCTGCTTTTCACATTGTTTGGGAATATTCAGGAAATTTCAGGCGATGAAAATACTTTTACCAGGAAAAGGTAAGTCCGGGTGCTAGCGTCAGGAAGCAGGCCAGTGAATATTTTTAAGGACAACCGTTGCGGCATGTGAGTGTGTCGCAGAAGAACAAACCGTCGACCATGTTGTCCTCCGATGTCCAACCCATCGACCTCCCCATGGACTGCATGGCCTGACGGTTCTGGACGATGAGACAACCGAATGGCTGCTCAACACCTGCCCCGAGATCATGTGCGGCCAAGCAGTGGTTTGAACATCTAGCTCGAAATAAGGACAAGCGTTTTTCGCCATCTTTGTCAATCGCTTTCCCGTGTGCACGTGGTTTCAAGCCAGCAAAACAAAGGTAGAGCAAATACCTTCGAATCTACTTTTTGAATGGGGTTGGTGACTACTGTAGATGGCCGTCATGGTCTTTCACCAATCCTATGTGACACAATGACAGTCTTTGTTTACGTTGATCAATTCTCTTGCCGTTGTATTTTCGTTTATTGTGGTTACCGCCGACAATTGGTTACTTCCTTGCAAGGTGGCTTTTTGTATTATTTCTGTTTATTAGCTGAGTCATATGAAACAATAATCAATCAATGAATAATGCAGTGAGGTAGCTTCACGAAAGACGAAATAAAAAACAGTCATTTGATGTGCATTAGTAAAGTTCCTTTGCTTCTAATGCTGGGCATGATAACCAACTCTAGTCGCCTAAGAAGTTGACTCGCGCTTTTGGTTGAAGGACACCAATTACAATCGCACAGTCTGCACATGCGAAAGAAACAATTTCAGGGTGCAGCCTAGCCTCAGTATAGTGTTGCCAAACTTTTTCTGTACGTAAATGAGCTTTTAACTTCCAGCAGTGGAAGCCGTGAGACACGGTTGTGGATTTGAATATGTCGGCTCGGAGGCCGTTGATCGTGAGTAAACACTCGCTTCTCTATAATTCGGTCATTTGGCGAAGATCGTGAAGTTGGGTTTAGTCTAGGTTCGATGCTTGTCGAATAGACTGTTTTGTACCAAACCATTTGTTGGTTTACTGAGGCACGAAAGAACTATGCGAGAAACAATGTGTATGTCAATCAAATTAAGAAGCGTGGAACATCAACACTAAATGTGTCTTTACACGCAAGGTATGTTGTTTTGACAAACGTAATGCCCGCAACCTCTTCTGCTTCGTTTACCACTCGTCGTTTATGCGGTCAATACATAATTAATGCTCGTGCTCCAGCGAAACGAAACTTTAAATCTAATCGCCATTTTTTCACCCATGTTGGATTACTTCGAGATAGCAGATAACATTACTTATACACTGAAGTACCGTTATCATGACAGAAGCAGATTGGACCTGCGTCAATCAAAGTCTCCTGGCCTGGCGATGTTTGTAGTCTTAACAAAAATGGCGAAAACACGTTGATTTTACTAATAAAACAGATAAAATGCTAAGGTAAACTCATACGTGTTTAGTTTTTGAAAATGTACTGTACCAAAAAGAGCTCTGACTTTTTTGTTTGCAGTATTCGCTTTTTGGATTAAACGTTTAATCTCGTTTTTGAAAGAAGATCTGGCGATCGCAGGTTGAGGCGAAATATCAAGATAAGCGAAGCAGGTTTTATGGTTTGTGTTTCAACTCGAGGGACTTTCGACTTGGTGCTAAACAGCCTTTGCCCGAGAAGCCAGACTATGGAGCACGGAGCAGTTACCACAGCATTCGATACCTTGATAAAAGTTCTGCCTCGCTGCAGCTTATACACAAGCTAACAGGTTTCGATGCAGAAATCTGAAGCCTTTGAAATAGCTTGGTTGAAAACAGGTATTTTGAAATTCGGAACTTGCTCATTTGCGTTCGGTTTCGCCTGCGGCTTTACTTAGCCTGTTTTAATATTGATTTGAAAACCTTTTAGGCGGCAAATCAGGAGTGAGGTTTGTTTCAGGTTGTGACGGAAGCGCTGCAATTTCTGCTTATCAGTGACGTTACCAGCAGGGAGGCAGATTAGAAATTATTTACGTCGTAATGGCGTAAGAGACTGAAACAGACTGAAACTAGCTCTGAATAAACACAAGAGAATGCAAAAGTTTCATGACTTTATAACGCCCCACTTTTTTTAAGGAAGAACTGTTTTGCATCAAGAAAAAGTACAGTATTTCAGAAATGTTGACGTTTTTGATTTAGCGCAGCCTTACTTGCTCAAAACGTCACCAGAAGAGGGATTGGGATTAAGCCTCCTCTTAAGCGAGATTAAAGTTTCTCTGCGCACCTAATAAGAGGGTACTTACGCATTCAGATTTCGATAAACTGATCCTTTGTTTTTGTTGTTTTTGTTGTTTTTTAGTATGTGTATAATGTGTTAATTAACAAAACTGCGTGAAAAGTGCAATTATAAAAACAGTCCAAAGATTTTGTGAAAAATTGAGGCTTTATTATTGCTTATATGCCCTTCTCCCTTTTCGTTTATGTTTACATTGTTCGACATTTCTTATCAACTTCCATAGTTAGTCGTCAGTTAAAATTCGGTCCTTTTTAAAAATGGGCACGCGAAAATATGGACGTGTTTCCGATAGACGAGAACTTTGAATTCTGACGACAAAAATTGTCACCATTTTGGGGTTTCCTTGCTTTGCAAAGTCATACTTAGAATATGAACGGATTTGAAAAAGCTTTCGATGCACAAAAATTTGTATAAGTCTCCTCTAAAAGTATTCGAAATGCATCTTCAAAATGATGTGGCAAGAGTTTATAAGAGACGAAAAGATTGCATGAGGACAAAAAATAAAAATTTTTTATCGATTTTAATATATATGCAGATTTGGGGAACAGTCAACCACTGGATAAATTCCAAAGGCTTGTTGGCGTCAGCCTCGTGAATAGTTACTTCACGTCAGTTGTGTGTTCTGCGGCTTATCATTCATTTGAAAACTGAGCGTACGTGCTGTCGCTGTCTTTTTGGTGCTCTATACATTAGTTGCAAATGCTCCGGTTTCGTGAAGTTGGCAACAGTGTTTTATAATAGACGAGGAGATTGAAGCAAAAATTTACCGTGTCCTTTCGGATAAAGATTAAAAGTAAGGTTTCTGTTCCTTGGTTTTGAACCGATATTTATGCCATTTTATCTTTTATCTTATCCCATGTTTTTGTTTCTGGACAGAATTGTTTCTTATATAACCTGGTGCTGAAAACCATCACCGACACCAGGAGTGGCCAAACGTTCTGACCCGAAGGCCGAAATTCGCGACTGTCTGGCCACTGGAGGACCAAATACAGAGCGATTTGCGTAATCTATGCAAAAAGAGGTTGTTACAGTGTACTTTAGTACACTAATAACAATAAAATCACACCATTTCGTTTACACTTGTATAACGCTGCTTGTAGCTTAGTGATGCTGCGGCAGACAAGTCAACAGGAAGCAGGTGGCCGCCAATGCTGTTGCGCTGCTGTCCAGTCAGAAACGCGGTGCTTGAAAAAATGTGCAAGGTATTTGTAGGGCCGGATTAAACTGATCGGCGGGCCGGATGCGGCCCGCGGGCGGTAGACTAAGTTCGACCACCCCTGACCTACACCATCGGTATTTTTGGCAGGCTCTTACTTTGAAGTTCAGAAAATATGACAGCATTTCCGGCGTTTGCATTGGTCGCCATGTAATGTTTGATTAGTTTAAAAGTGTGTATGAGAAACAAGAGATAAAAGAAAGTTTTGCCAAGAATTGCTTTCTTCATTTGCATATTTTGAGTGCAAAGCTGAAATGGAAGCCTCTGTTTATTATGAATTAATTTCGTCCAAATATTTTTTGCAGTTTCAGAGATAGATCTTAGATTATTACTTGAAAAAATGAGCACTGCAAAAAATAATTCATCTTCGACTGGCAATGTGACTATTCCTTCAGCAGCTGATTTGCTCCGCAAAATGGGGTATGTTCGCCCCATTTTGCGCGACGAATTGTTCACGTGGGTTCTCCTGAGTTTAGCCGTTTATTTAGTGCTCGCTTTGTCAATATTTGAATGGAAAAGCAACAGAGTTGGAAAAAAGAAGAGTAAGAACCATCAGAGTTCTGCAAAAAAACTGGAAAATTTTCTTTCACGTGGTTCTCTCTGTCTTCTTGCAGCGGTCTTCGCTTTGGCGCGATGTTTGTTTCAGCAGCTCGAATTGAGACTGGGAGACAAGTCCGAATTAGTTTGCACAATTTACCAACACCAGCTAGTGGAGGTCTACCACACATCACTCACCTGCCTGTATCTGTTGCTGTGGGCCAGGCAGTTAAAAATGTACAAGCATAAAGCGTTGCGCCACCTGGGATCCCCGCTACTGCGTTTTGTTAGCGTGGTGGTGATTGTGGGCATCATGGCGTCACAATGTGCAACAGCCACGACTTACTTGATAACCTTTGACCTAATCACATCTCCATTCGGTTGCGTCTATGATCTTGCTGCAATTACCGATCCGGAATCGTCGAAATTGGTCGGCCTACTGCTGTTTGCAACCTCGTTTGTATTTCAGTTCACCCTGCTTGGCTTACTCAGCTATCCTCTGGTTAAACATTACCGCATCGGAGTATGCTGCAGTCCCGAACAGAATGAGAAGAGCACTTCACACAACGTTCGCCGGACCATCATAAGACTGAGCATTTGTACCACTGCGTGCGTGCTGTCTGACATGGTTGCTTCGTGTTTGCTGATGTTCTTGCACGACGGGATAACTCCCATTATGTTTTGGGCAGACGTTTACAGCGCCAACTTGCTTTTCAACATCCTCTTCGTTACGCTTTCCTTCACCGACTGGAAAAGGCGTTTGTGGCCCTGCACCAGCCTCACCTACAATGAGGTTGCCTCATCAAGTAACGCAGCCAGCAGCTCTGGTGTGTAGCAATTTCGCGTTTTACGAAAATGATCAAATTTTACTCCACTGCGTTGCGCTTGTGCATAGGCGCAATTTTGAAAGGGTCATCGGACAGGCGGACGATACAGTTCTTTGTTTCGCAAATGCTTGTGGGACCACCGGCATAGAGAAACATCAGCAGAACTACAACACAAAGGTTGTTGAGTTCACAACGACAAGGACATAGACTTCCAGACGGTAGAATGCCCTACAGCGGGCATCTGTTCAAAGCTTCATCATTTTATACCGTTCAAAAATGCTGAACCCGGAAAAATAATTATTTTGTTTTACGATACCCATATATTCTTACGACAATAACCACAGCTACGTATGCATAGAAGAATGACGTCATTTTGATTTCAAGCGTTCGTCATTAACAGTGAAATCCATACTATGCGTTAGCAAAAAGCATCACTTCAATTTTCGAATGCAGTTTTCATGATAGGCGAAGGCTTGCAACCAAGATCTGACGCAAGCGACGATTTATATTTACAGATACTGCTTGTTTATAGAACTAAAATTTTTCTCGAAGAGGCGATCTTTACGTGGCCTGCTAGTGAGGCCCAGCATGCATGGATTCAACAACCAAAAGCTTAGTGCAATAAAAACAGGCCCGTAGCCACGGGGGGCATCCGGGGGCAGTGCCCCCGCAAATATCTATTGTGACCCCCCAAATTTCCTTGTTCCAAGAAAAATTTGTTTTAAAAATATAATTAAAACAAAAATCGTGCCCCCCTAAAAATGTATTTTGCCCCTCCAAACCTCAAAACCTGGCTACTGGCATGAATAAAAATAGATGCTTTGTTTCCAGCCATGGGAGTAGTTCAAATAAACCCCAAAAGATGTCAAACAGAGTTTAGAGAAAACTAAACTGACAAAAGTGCAAACTTTTACAAACGGAATTCACATATTTTCTCAACAAAAATTTTACAAATTCAACAGATTCGACCCTCACTGCTGTTGATTGTACAAAGCCAATGGCTGTCATCAGTGGCGTGCAGATGTCTGGTGATGCCCGGGGCGACTGCTTGATTGTATGCCCCCCTATCACATTCTGGTGTTGAGCAGTGGCGTATGGTGGGAATTGCTACTGGATATGCGCTGTTTGTTACATCACANTATGACGTCATTTTCACGTTTGCAAACCAACGTTTTGGCGAAGTTTGTTGACACAACATGCATATTATTCTACACGCGCTCTCCTTACCCGTTGTACAATGTGTCACTGCAATGAATGATCGTATTATCAGCGCTCCAAGTTAGGAGACCGGAGCAAAACACAGCACTCAGCGCTAAGCCAGAGCAGTTCATAACTGCAAAAATATCCGGCAACGCGTTAAAACAGGGAAGTACAGCACGCTTAAAGCTACGTCAGCGCAGTTCACAACTGCAAAAATATATGGCAGCGCATTGAAAAAGTGGAGTAGAACACACTCAACGCTACGACAGGGCAATTCGCAAATGCGGAAACATCAGGCTGCGCGAATCTCTCGTCGAATAGCAGTCGAGCCGAGAAGGTATGCGTCTGGATTGCGGACACCCAGGGTTTACACTTTACAGTTTGAAACTTGCAAAACTACACGAGAATTGAGAATGCGCACAAAATACACAAGAAAACATTCGTATTTTTTTATTTTGTGGCAAGCACTGGTGTGCGGCTGTATTAACGACTACCCAGGGTTGCCACATCAAAATATTAAACTAGTCATTCATCAAAACGTCAGCTAAATCAATCAAGTTGAAATAGGACAGTTTTGGAATTTAGCTCGGAAAATCATACAAACGTCCATAATTATCTTTCAATCCTTTTTTATGATTTTCCCTTGATCGCGCGATCGGGAAAATGTCGCGTCTATATCAGTTTGATAGAGTGTGCTCCGCACACCTAGAGTATAGGTCCCTTTTATTGAAGATGTGAGAATTACTGGCATTTGAATACGTAAAAACTAGTGGTGACAGAAAAACAAATTTCGAAAACTTAAATCCATGCAGCATGTGTTAGTTGCCTCAAAATAGGACAAATCGACGAGTTAACTCATTAATTTTTGTAATTTCACTCTTTAGATGCCCCCCTCCTGTCTTGGATGCCCTAGGCCGTCACCCCGTTCGCCGCCCCTTCTGCACGCCAGTGGCTGTCATCGCAATTGCACTCCTTTGTGCAGGGAAAAAATCTTTTTCAATCAGTTAAGACAGCGAAAACCGCAAAGTAAAATATGTTGAACAACAAACGATTGGCGTTTCATCACGATTTGCAAGTAAAGTATAAAACAGTTTAGTTTTTTCGAAATAAGTAACAACCGTGAAAACCTCCTGTCGTTTCTTGTTCAACATATTTTACTTTGCGGTTTGTATGCTGCTCAGATGCCTGTCACCTAGCTTACGGAGCCTTGCGGCAAAAAAATTCGCCTGAAAGAAATACTGTTAGGCATTTGCTCTACATTACGTATCGAGCGAGCGGCAAGTCGCTTTTGAATGAACGAAATAAGTTTGCAACGCTGAGCAGTCGATGCAAATTATATTCCTCGTGTTCGCAGCGTGTGTGAAACCCTTGGCGTTACAGTTTTAGGAGACCGAGTGAGGTGAGGCAGCCTTGGCCGATAGTCAACAGCTGTACACAAAGACATTGCATGCGGAAAGCATCTACGTACATTTTAAATAACATCTCGCTATAACCTTGATTAAACGGCAAACTCCCGTAGTTTGGGCTCTCTTCGTGGAATAAAGGTATGCAGAAGCTTTTCGAGAAACATTCCTGAAAAAAACTGGTGCGTTTTCTTCGTGCTACTTATAAATCCCGTAAGGTGTTTTCTACTTGGAAGCGGTGAAAAGCAAAAGCTAGTTTAATGAAATTTTAAAAAGAAATTCTAATTGAAACTCGTGTTTTTGCTACGCTTTGCAAATGAATGGTGCAGTGGACGTGGAGCGGTATTCCAATAACCAGGCCTTCCGATTGGATTACCGTTATACATCCACTATGTCAGTGCTTCCTAACATGTGTCAGTGTGGGACTCACTTTTACTGACAATTTTTGTGGGACCCACTGTGAGACACTGTAATAAAGCAACAACGAAAAAATTGAGATATGAGAAAGAAACAAAATATTAACAACACGTGAAATTTACTGTTGTGGGAAATTTGCGTTTGCTAGTTTGCTTATTAGACATGGTAAGTTCAAATTAAGGTTTGATAGGAGACAAGTTCACACGCAACGTTGCATTCAAGAAACATTGCAGTTAAATACTGGAAAACTGTAACATTTTCAAAGCATAGGACCATTGTGAACGAACTTCGAAGCCCGCTGGTTGAGAAACGCTTCCCTGCGCCATGCTTCTGCTGTTACTTTTGGGGCGGCATACATGCTGCACGTGTTGCGTCAAGGTGCTTAAAACGTAATTGGGCATCAAACGGTACTTCATAAGTTTGTTTGTTGCGGGTAGTAGAAAAGATCTACTGTAAATGTGTAAACAAATGGGTGATAAAATATTTGCCACTTTAGTAAACCGTCATATACAATACCTGGAGCACTTTTTTAGAGTAACGTTTTTGAAATCTACTGGGCGCGCAACAACTTTTAAACGGTTACGTTTCGGATGAAAACGATTGTATTCGACTAAAAGCTGCAAATGCCATTTAACATTAGTTTCGATCGTCTTGGTTTTATCGCCATATTGTCAGCACCATCAAGCGTCTATCAAGAAACGGATTTGCTCTTATCATGCTTTTCTTTTCTTATCTTCCGAATCTGAAATTTATCAGCCTTCCCTTTAAAAACCTTAATTGGCTGATGTTCTGTTTTCTGAAACACATACAATTTTGTATGTGCGCAGTCAAGCATTGAAAAGGCAAGATAGCGGCAACTCAGTTAAAGGAAAAACGGACAAAACGCAACAGCAAGCAGTAACATTTCGGATGTAGCCTGCTTGCGATGCGCCGATCCACAGCATTTGCAAAGCTTTTCATCGCATGAGTACGGTGAGACCGCCGACCGGTGACTTGCATGCAAATTGTCGCTGAAGAATTTCAACCACTAACAGCGCGACAAGCTGATACACGACAGATTGCCGAGCTTTCCATTTACCGATCTCGCGCGTTTTAGGTTTACCGTAATGCTGTTATTGCAGAACAAAGTTGTTTTCGTTTGACCTACTTCGCTTATAAATTTGCCAAAAAATGGTAACTCCACACTGCCTGATTTCTCTGAAAAATGCATTCAGGCAAAACCGGCTAAAATGTTCGAATATCACAGTCTAAAATGTTGACAACCTAACTCTTAAATGTACGCAGCTTTAAGTATGGTTTTACCAAACAAAGAACGACTGAAAAATTTTTAAATTTACGTTTAGACAGTTGTTCCCCGAGTCTCATCAATATAAAAAAAACGTTAACGGTGGCATGATATTTTTGACGTAAGTAATTTAACATTTTTTGCTGGTAAGACATACAGAGTTGATATTTTCTGGACCACTGCAACGAGGACCTGATCCACATAGTCCTGAAAAGCAGCGATTAATAATAATATGAGAAGCATCGGAAAAAAGCGAAACCTTTCGCAGCAAAACAAAGGACTGTAAAGCTCAACTTGTCCTTTGAAACAATACAGGCTTCTATGTGATGTTTGTCAGCTTGAATCTTCAAAAGCACAATGCTATTTAAAGAAAAATTTCGTTTATAAACATAAAACTTCCTTACCAGATTCAGCCTTTTCGTTAGGGTTTCGTTAAAAACAAACAGCGTTTGTATCCTTCTGTTAAAGCGTGGCACACCTCCGTTGGTATTTAGAGTTTTTAACTTGACATAAGTAGGGCTCTTCTGGCTTCTTCTTTTGAGATAGTTGTTAAAACCACTGCTTGGCCGCACTAGATCTCGGGGCAGATGTTGAGCAGCCAATCGGTTGTCTCATCGTCCAGAACCGTCAGGCCATGCAGTCCATGGGGAGGTCGATGGATTGGACATTGGAGGACAACATGGTCGACGGTTTGTTCTGCGC
>JGI24021J15306_10002464_pt1 | contig 20047 bp, 14 predicted proteins | sample Ectturendosymbi1_FD_15306 | JGI IMG/M metagenome (IMG submission 15306)
TGTCACCTCTCAACTCCCCTGCCTGTTTCGTGTCTCTAACAGCCGCGAGCCTGAGTAACGCCTTCATCATCGCATAGGGCAGCGTGAATCAGATTCACAGCTCGTGCTTGTGTGTTACAGAGAGAGAGAGACACGTCAACACTGCCAATAGCTTGCCATGCCAGCACTGAAACCACGACATTGGAGATGTCACGGTCAACTAAGTAGGTCATGCGTTCCTAACTTGTCATGTAACCACTTTAACCAATCATATTCATCCAAAGGCAAAATAACTCGAACACTATTTTGCCTCGTGAGACAAAACAGGCATTACCTTACAATAAGCAGAACCTTCAAGCAACATGCCTGTATGTTACTGTAGAATTTGCAATTTTACGGAGTCAAGGCGGAGTTGAATATATCTATGATTTGCGGAGGAGGAGCGGATGCGGAGCAAAACTTTTCGGAGGAGGAGCGGACGCGGAGTCAAAAAAGTGAGGCTCCGTCCATCTCTGCCACCTACAAATAGGGTTGCCAGATGGCCGGTATTTGACTGCCAATTTAGCAGAGGCCAGTAAAAGGCCGGTTTTTGAAAATCAGTGCCTGAAGCCGGTATTTTGAAAATAAATAAATTGCCCTAATTTAAAAAAGAACTAACGCGTAATTTCTCAAATTATATTGACTCTAGCAGTGAATCTTGTCAGGACAGTTCCTTCAGCGAAGTTTATTTGCTTCTGTGGAGGCAATTCTTGGTGTGATTGTCACGTCACACACACCGAAATGTAAGCCACCCAAAATACAGCCAAATTATTAATTGTGTCGTAACAATACTGACTGTCCCTCTGTTTTCCCTGTGCCGCTTACGAAATACGACACAACTTAGATCTGGCACTGTTGACAAATCAAAATGGCCGGTATTTTACAAAACGCATCTGGCAACCCTACCTACAAAAGTTAACCTGATTGATTAAGGTTTCGGAAACATCTTGACTGTTGTCTGTGCACTACCTTCAATCTATTTTGCCAGAATGATAAAATCTTTTAGACTATTGCCATGGCCCAGTGGTAGGCCATGGCGGTTTTTCAAGTGGGCCACAGAGCTTGGCATACATCAGAATGAAAGCATTATCAGTAGGGCAAGTTTTTGTTGCAGTAAAACAGTGAGAAAGTTGCATTCGTTTTCAACGAAAGTTGCATTTATGCGCACATTTGTCTGCGAAAGACTTGCCATAACCTATTTTCGTTTGCGCGGACTTGGCCAAAAGCCAAGATTTTCCGCACTTCCACCTCTAATTGAGTTCGGGCACTGTCGTATTTGGCTGGGGTTGTAAAACTTCTAGCATGCAAACCAACTGTTTTGTCATAGATAACATTGAGACGCAGCTAATTACGTCATATAGCTCTTTTTCATGCAATCAAAGAGAATAGAACTAAACTGAAATAGTTTTGTAACATTTTTTTAGTTACACTTTTACATTTTGTGCAATACTTGATAAAAATTTCAGTAAAAAGTTGCAATATAAAATTCCTGGAAACAGCTCAAAACATTGAACTACATATATTTAGAGTATTTGGGAAGCTGCTGGAAGCTGTAAAAAAAGTTGCAAAAACTTGCCCTAACGTGACAATGATAATGACGTCATTATGATCAAATAAGATAAACAAATAGCAAAAAATTGGACCTACCTGAATTTTACGTTTGTGATGGAATTCCTACTTAGCAATGCTAGTTGAAGCTGTATTTACGAGAATTGCTGTGGCATTGCAATAATTAATTTTTATAGCATAGCAGATAATGCTATGCTGAACTTATAGGCAGTGTTTGGCTTTGGGCCACCACCAATATCTTGCTTAGTTGAATTGGCCGTGAGTAGGAAATGGTTAAAAACCTCTGTTTTAGACCGTCCACGTAGTATCACTCAACGTATTGCGTCTGTAAATCAACTGCTTTGTTTTCCGAATTCGTGGCGTGAAACAAGCGATGCGAAAAAACGAAACGACACGCTTGATTAATGGCGCTGCAGTGTGGGCATTCGGCAACTGGGCTAATGGGTCATGACATCACAGCGGAACTGAGTCAGTTTACGACCAGGCGTTTCAGCAGCACAGTACAGAAGGTAGTTTCTTTGCTTGTTGGTTGAAGCAGAAGGTAAGCGTTGCACACGTCTTGCTTTAAAGCATTCAATGGCGCACAACATCGCTAACTTAAGGTAAGTTTGCTCCTTTAATCAGTAGGCCAACCAACACTTTCAATAAACATCGTAATCAAGAGTGAAAGTAATACTGCAAGCCTCCATCTTTTAGTCCGTTATTTTTTATTTTTATTATGTAGTATTTACGTGTTTAGCTCAGACACATGTTCCATGTCACAAGTAAAAGAAAGAATATAAGATAGCAGAAACCTGAGGTGTAACCACACCATAGGCAGGCCGGTTTAAGATGGGGGCAATTGCCCCGAGTCCTCCGCTCCAAGGGGGCCCCCGTGATGACATTTATTTGTTTAAAATAAAATATTCGTTTGAAAAGTTGGATTCAAAAGAGATACAAACTCTATATTCCGGTGTTGCGTTGAGTATCATTAGTGATTTCTCTGCATGTTTGACTTTCTGCCAGTTTTCGTAATCACTACTGAATATAAATATTTTCGGTTTTGTTCAATGCAAATATATTTAAATATTGCTTGTAATTTTTCCTAATAATCGTTCTTTTGGCATGGGTTTATCTACTCGTGCATCACGCCTACTGCACAAACGTCGCCAAAACGATAACATTTGCGTGTTTAAGCAGCAAAGCTAGTTCTGCTATGGTTGCTGTTTAGTATCAATGATTCCGTAATTTTTTGTGCAGTCTGGAAGTAGCCGCAGCCGAACTGCGACCTTGGTTTCGTCATAAAGGGTAACGAATGGTGGAAGCGCACTTTTCCTCCGATGGCTACTTCCAGACTGCGGCTACTTCCAGACTTATGATGTTCTTGCGTTACATCATAAACGTATGAAGCTATTCAAACCTATTACACCACATGTTATTGTGTGGTCTGTCAGAAAAGTTTTTTTTTGATCAGCTGATTTGTAGAACGATAGAGCAGAAAGCGAGATTGCAGTGTTTAGCTAGCGCAATGCCGAAATCTGTAATGCCATCAGCAGCTAAAAATGGCAAAGTTTTTAAGGAGAAAAAGGGCAACAATCCGGCAGTGTTAGCTGAAACGCCGCGGCTGAAATGTGTTTTTTCAGCAAAGCTTTTAAGCAGCAACGTTAAAACTGCGGCGTTAGCCAGAGCACCTGAAAATGTAGCTGAAAATCACGACGTAAGTTTTGAAGCACCTTTCTCATTCAGACTGGCTGGCCATATTGACACGTTACTTTTCCGGTGTTTTTGTTTGTAATCTTTGGTTTGTGTATATCGTTCGGGTGAATGTTGCTAACTGTATGTACAGTTGAGCACCGCGTTTATTCGATTGTAAGCCGCGGCTTATAAAGTTTTTCATCATTTCATGCAGCTTACAATCAAGGGCGGCTTACATTTTTTTATTTTCTTACTTTATCGAAAGGTGCAGATGACGCCCAGTCTTTCCTTGGCTACGTTTTGTCGACCAAATTATTTTTTTGCATTCGATTTTCTTCAGCATCACGTGCACATCCGTCACAGGAGGGATTATGATAAACAGATGGCAGTTGTAGTGGCGTAAGCATCATTAATACCGGGCGCCAATTAATGGGTAATGCACGAGTACGCGAACGTCGCGAATGCATCTCAGAGGCTTAGGTTACCCATGTTCAAGTGCGGTTTACAATCAAGGGCAGCTTTTTCAACACGATTTCGGCTTGCAATCAAAGGCGGCTAACAATCGAGCGAATTCGGCAGGCACTTAGCAAACGAGAACGTTGCGAATCAGCGAAAACAAATTTTGCAAACGAGGACGTCATCAAGTTCGCCACAGGTGCCCTCCAGTGAAAATTGCCCCGGGCCCCCCTACCCTTTAATCCGGCTCTGATCACAGGGCAGGTGTTATTTGGTACGTGCAGGCAATACTGAAGATGAACGAAAACCCTGAAATAACGCATCAGTTACACTGAGGAGATTTATGGTTTTGAATGACTCAGCTCCTAAGCAGAAATAATAAATGCAAAATGCCATCGTGCTTAGAAATAGCCATTGTCAGTTGAAATTAGAATAAATGAAAACACAACGGCAAAAGAACTGTCAATGAAGGTGTCACTTTGATTAGTGAAAGACAATGCAGGTCATCTAGTCTAGGGGTCTGCAAACTATGGCCCGCTAAGCCACTTCATCCGGCCGCAAAAGAAATTTGGCCAATAATGCAAAAATAATATTTACGAAACATTTGTTGATTTAGTTAGTAGAATGTAACATATCCCGAAGTATTCACATTACGTAAGATGTCCGGTCATCGAATTGTTGTGTAGTAGCTTATGTGGCCCTTTGGCAAAAAGTTTGGAGATCTCTGACCTGGTCAACTCGCCCCCTTTGACACTTATTGACAAGCGGTAGAAAAAAGTAGTTGAAACGAACCAACACACAACATGGTAAGAAACATTTCAGATGAACAGAGCATGCCTACATGTACTTAGGAGTGGATCTATAGTCTCATTTATGAAATTCAATGGGGTCAAAAAAATAATAAGCACAGTAAAAACTCACCAAAAAATTGATGGGTAAAAAACTATGGAGTGTAATTCTACCCGTGATAATGAGATAATGTACAAGAAGAACCACAATCTGTTGACTATTTTGTATTTATTCACTCTTTTGTTTAACTGTCAGTAATTGGGTTTTGAAGTATTTGTCTTTGGAATTCCTTTAGCTGCATTCGTTGAGAATTTACTAAAGATACGCATCTTGCTTCAGCACTCAATGACGTCTGCTGAAACGCACTCCTCGATGAAGTCAGTGTGTAGTTGTTTTACACCGAATAGGCTTCGAACGTCTTTTATTCTTCTTGATCTTGATTGCTATTGCAGGTACATTATTTAGTCAAAACTGAAGAAAATCATTGTCGAATGCAACTTTGCAAGAAGCAAACTTTAACATTGAATTTTGCCAATAGTGGTTACGAAACGGATTGTTAGTTTCAGGGTCCAGTCTCATTGATGAGCTCCACTCATTTCCCCAAATAAATTTTACTTTTTCTGTCTTTCAGAGATGACCAGAAGATAAGCCCTTCACAGCTTAAGAAAAAACTGGAGAATCAAGAAACGTTGGTGATTGACGTTCGAAATCCTCCAGAGCGAGAGGAGAACGGCTACATACAAAACAGCATCAATATTCCGTTTCCAGATCTAGGTTTGTGTCATTGCATATGGCAATAAGGTGTATCGAACGTGACTTAAAAAAATTATGTATGTTTGCTTTCAAAATGCAAGTATCCACAGCTTGTAAGTTTGAAGTCCATAAAAACGTACTTAGATAGCACTCTTTCAGTCATTACCAAAGATTCATGGCCATGTCAAGATCGGAGCAAGGTTGTTTAAAAAACCGAAAGCTTTGCGGTGTTTGAAAGGTCTCGTTTCATGACCACCGATCAATTAAGTTCATGCAAATATGCAATATTGCTTTTGCTTTGTCAATCCTCGAATGAATCTCCTATTTCCTGTCACTCATGTATACCAGCCCAAGCTTTTTCAATGCCTCGATCTTTTGTAGTGTATTGCCGTTTACCTGCAGCGGTCATGGACATGGACCTAGGAGTTTGGAGAGGTCTTTTGTGCTAATGTGCTAGTTGTCATTCTAACTTGATTGCACACAGCTGCAAACCGACCAACTTACTGCTGAAGGCCCTGTTCAAAAAATTCAACCCAGGGCTGCGGAGTCGGAGGTAAAATATCCGACTCCCGACTTCGACTTTCCAAAGTTTCCGACTCCCTACTCCGACCTTAACAAAATTTCCGACTTCCGACTCCTCAACATAAAGGGAATGAAATTTGGCTGTTAAAATCAATGGAAATCGTGGTACACAGCAAGAAATTGTACCATTTCAACAGGAATTCCCAGTTTTGGAGTGTGATGTAAGAAATGATCCAATTGGACATCCGGAGTCGAAGTCGGACGAAAAAATCCGACTCCAACTCCCAGTGTTGTTAAGAATCCGACTCCACCCATAAACCTCCGACTCCGCAACCCTGATGGAAACAGCAACAAATCATCTGCGAAACGCAAACGGTTGATCTTGCATCTGCTAACAGCGAAACCTTCATCGACTCGGCTGTGACTGTCTACCCAATTCAGATAAACTACTAAAAAGAGTGGTGCAAAACACATATATGTGGGTGTCCAACACCCATCGCAACAATTTTTGACTTAAAGCCGTTGGCACAGATGTTTCCTGAACAGAGACACACTGGCTGACGGCCAATTCCATTGATTGGGATCAAAAACATGGGTTGGAGATGAATGCCTGTGTCACAAATTTATCTCCATAAAATTATAGAGTCGTTAAAGCAAATTTATTTTAGCGTATCTTTGTGATGGAAAACTCGTTGTTGCGAATTTGCGATAGACTCTGAAAAAAATCTGGGTGTTTAGGCGCTTTTTGTATTCCATGTGTCACATATCCAGCCGTTTCGATGCCGTTCCTTTACCTTATTTAGAGCAGATGCGTTTCGTTTCGGATTTTGCGAAGAAAGACATATGCTTTATTTAGATGAAGCTCTTGCCTTGTCAGAGGAGGTTTTTAAAACTAAATACGGAGTCAAAAAACCGTCTCCAAATGAAGGGACTGTTGTCTTCCATTGTCAACATGGTGGACGGGGCTCGAGGTCGATAGCGAAGGCGGATAACGCAGGATATAAAAGGTAAGTTTGAAACGAAGAAGATGTTGCACTTAGCTGAGGTTTTCCCTGAGCATGTTAAATTTTCGGAGCTACGTTGACTGAACAAAGGAGGGGGTCAATAACTCCCACTATCTTTGAAGGGGAGCGTCCGAGATCAAGCAATACCCCACCATTTTACTGAATTTTTAGTTTTTCGTTATAAAGTAAATCATCTTCAGAATTTTACCGAGTGCCGGATATTATCGATAAGGCAAACTTATTTTCGTTTAAACCTTCTGCCGCTATACCGTACACGCGTCGATCGGTCTTTCACTGATGGCCTCGTAAAAACGTCTCTAACAAACTAATGAACAATCTGAAGTTAGGAAGCTCGGAATGGTCTTATGCGTAATAAAACTTAAAGAATTTACGCAATTTTACAAAAAAAATTACTCTCGCAACAGATGGCGCCCTGAGTCTAAAAATACAAAGTATTGCAAAGGGATACGACGTTTAACGTTTTTTGATTTGTTAATTAGCGGTATTACTCGAAATTTGGTACCAGGCCACATATACGAGGATTGTACCACTGTATTGTGTGTAGCAGCTTGGGCGACGAGGGTCGCGCTGCTTCGTGTAAACCGTTTATCTTGTTTCAAACGTCTTGGACAGTAGAGGTCGCGTTAAACAAAGTTCCGCTCCAACTAATGTTACCTGCTGTAACAAATCTTGTTTAAGCGAACAGACATTTATCTAAGGTTTGCTTCATAGAGAACCATGCATCTTTTGCAGGTAGTGACAAAATACGAAAGCATTTGCAAAAAATCACAGCGTGTGTGGGTGCGTTTCTGCATTTTAATCTTTTTAGAAATCATGCAGATAGCGCATCTCAAGGTTGAATAATAAATCGTGGATAGCACGCCTAGATCAGTGGTTCTTAACCTTTTTTACATATCTTACCCCCTCTTACCAAACAAGATTACCAGATTTACCCTCAATACACTCAATGGTGCTCATTTCTTAAAAGTATGAAATTAACAAACTCTTACAGTTTGGAATGATTTATAAAAATGTACATTTGCTGCTATTTATGGTTCATTACATTTACCCCAGATTAAAAACCACTGGCCTAGATTGTACCCCGGACCTCCACTATAAAATTCGTTTCGCCGCCCCTATTCGGAGCAAATAGCAACAAACGCCATTTTCAGTTGACGCGCTGAATCGGCTCTGCTTTTGAAATTTTTCAAAAATGAACCATAACTACTCATTATAAGTAAACAGCCACGAAAATGCTTTGAATTCAGTGGCAGTTGTGTTCAAACTGAAGAATGTTAAGCGTGTGCTTTACTTTGAATTATGATGTAGCAGATGCATTTTTCAATGGACAACATCGGCAGGATTGGAGCAAGTCACATTAAGGCCATGTGGTAAAACGAATCGATTTTGTTTCGTTTGTGCTTCAGTTCAGTTTTCAAAACAGGTTTTTAGATCATTTTTTTAACCTTCTGTTCTTTCGCACTGCGTAAAGAAAAGCATCAAAATTTTCACGCGAAATGTTTTTCAAAAATATTTTCTCAAAAATCTGAAAAACAGATATTTGCATGATGAAGATTTTGAGAGTGAAATTTTTCCAAAAGAAACGTATTGCGAACCGTTTTTACAAAAAAAAATGAATAAAGACTGTCGAGAATTACTATTAATTTAGAAAATGTTTTCAGTGGTTAAAAAATAGGAGATGGCAGACATAGTCACATGCACTTTGATGCTCCGAGTGAAAAAAATGCAGTTGCTCTACGTAAAGAACAATTCCCTACTTGCTTTTTTACAGTCGTGATAACGTGTGGAAGACAGAAGCCCCAGTATGATACCAAACTCTGACGTTTGCCTCTCAATATTTTTAAAGCCAGCAACCATGTATAAAATAAATCAGTCTACGTATCTGTCACAAGAAAAATATGTATATTTTTGAAAATTACCGTGCCAAATGCTTAAAGTTATGACTGCGATAGGGAACCAATTGAACTAACCATTCCCGAAAACAAACTTACGAAAAAAGTAGAAGTTTTGAGATTGTGTGTACAATTTTGGGGGGATAATAAAAAGTGGTTGTATGGTTCTCAAATTAAAATAACGCTTTTGTACTGGCTTGCGCCAAATCTTTTGAAAAGTTGGTAATATTGTGCTGAAAGTCTTTCAATGCATGATCACTCACCATAAAAATAGCAAGTATACGTGTTGTTTGATGAAGAGGACTCTTCTATATTTTGTCTTTCTGTTTCGTGAATATTTTCTATGTGTGTAAAAAACTCATGCTTTACATAACGTTGAAAATAGCACTGATTACTTGTATTTGTTAGCATTCAGAACCTTGACGGAGGATTCGCCAATTGGTCTTCCGAACAAAGCTCTTCCTGAGGATTCCATGTTGAAGTTGCAGCGCTAGTATAAGATGAATATAACATGATGCAAAACCAGCAACATAGAAGCATAATGAAGACACGTTCGTGCTTTCAAGCGCGTTTTGTGATTGTTCGCTTTTTGTAATCTTTTGTTACTCTTGTATGATAATCTAAAACTGAATAAAGCAAAATCTTGTGTACATGCAAATAAACATGAGAATATGCCCCAGGCACGAGTGATACTGGTAAGAATAAGCTTGCGGGGCCAGTTGAGCAAGACATTGCGGAAGATTTCTCTTTTAATTTGCTCACCTTTATTATCCGCTACGCCTCTCCATTTTGTACGGTTGCTCTACAAATGCACAGTTTTTCATGATACCCGCCCCCTGCTCAAAGCACACAACAAAAATGTCAGTTTGAAATTTGCACGATGTGGAAAGTTAGCGCTCAAAAGCAAAACACGTTCAACACATCTAACAGTTACAACCATAAACGTCAAATGAAAAGCGAATACTTTAGTGATCAGAATAGATGGACCATGACGATAGCAAAATTTAACTCGGTTCAAAGTTGCATTTTCCTTCCAAGAGCATTAGTATTGTTATTATTTTTATTTACTTTGGATGAACCGCAGTAACGCTAATTTTTGCACGCGTGGTCGAAAAGTACAAATTTCAACAAAGCGATGTAGAGATTGCAAGCAAAGGCTGTGAAAACAGTTTGTAACGACTTGCGCAAGGCTTACAACCAGCTGAAACATTATTTGAAGTGATGGTAAAAGGTCAGCTACAAGTAAATACTTTTAGCTTTCTTACCGAAAATATATTTTACGCAATAGGTGGAATGAAACTTGTTCAAATAAATCATCCAAGAACAGTAAAGAGCTAGTAATGGACATGGAATATTTCCCACATTCCTCCATTATTCCTTGATCAGATTACTGTAGGTTTGAATTCGGACGTAACTGTCATATACGTTGCTGTTACACATAAAGTTTGTGATGTTACTACAGCAATTTATTGTGTTTGTTTTGATATTGCCGTGTATTCTTAAACCATCAGATGGATTTAAAGGTAAATATTTTACTTGTCTTGTATGCTTGTTGCAATACACTCAAACGCTGTTGAACCACGTTCTTGCTGTTCTTGACTGTTGAAATGTTGGCGCTGTATGACTGGGCGAAAAGGACTGCAACACTTTGATTTAAACTGCAAGGTGGCCAGAACATAGCAATGTGTGGTTCTGTGGCATAACTGATTAGGTGCCAATCCAAGGAAGCCAAAGTTAATTATGCGTATTGTTAGAAGCGCACAGCGCCGATCGGCGTGACATGATTCCTCATAGCAACGCCAGAGACGTACTATGGTTTCAGTCTGGCGCGGAAAAGCCAATTAACATGAATTTTGGGTCAAAGGGTTTGAGTCTATTAGGGCAGTTTGAACGATTAAAGCACGTGACATCAAATAGCAACTTTTTCTGACGCAACATACACGTTGAGCGCTCTCTCCATGGTAATGCGCTATAAATCGCTGTGCTATCCAACAATGGTTATAACATTTTCAGCTCGTAAGAGCAACGCCAAAACTATATGCCATTCCAAATAGCGAGTATTTCTCATCGTGTTTCATATTTCAGTTTGGAGGGGCTAAGCCCACCAAAGCCCCGGCGTAGCAACGGAACTGGGTCGAACCACTTGCCCAAATAGAAAAATCTCACCTACGATATTTCTACCATGTGACCAGAATGTCTCAAAGGTTGGCGAGACGAGTCATGTCGGCCACACAAAATGGAAAGCGACCCGGTGGCGCAATTACATTTTCTTTCTGGCTAGGTCGCACCTTCGTGCGGAGCCAGTAAAACTGTTACATGTTGCTGAAAACCGTGAATATGCTAAGGGATGCTGCTCCCGCGATCCTCCCAAGAATAAAACTGGGTGCGATAAGTAAGTGATGGAAACATCATGCAGAAAATATATGTTTCTTTAAGCAGGCAGTTGGGGTTAACAGTTCGGTAAATGTGGCGTTTGTTGCTAAAAGGCGCAAACGACCACTAAATAGCAGAATTAAAGTTGCTGTCGCACCAGGTGGAAATGAGTATCAACACTGATGTGGGTCTGCCACCACAAACTTAGTCATGGTGGTATCTCGAAACCAGTTTTGACGTGTCTCAATCGAAACACGCATGTATCAATCATGGTCTCAAAAGATTTAGGTTGTGGTACAAACCCTTCGTCTTTAGACCTGCAATGTTGTATTTGAACCCGATTAACATATACCAGATGATTGGTAAAAACATGACCTCGAATACCCACTGTGGAAATGTACAGCTTTACACCAGTTCCTGAACGTGTTTACTGCTACGTCAGGTCATAATGCAGAGAATGTGCTTCGTCGTGTTGATTCTTTCCGTCAAAAAATGACAAGTGAAACATTCAATTATTTTCTGGAGCAGAAAGCGAAGCGTAGAAAGCCAAGTCTCGAACTTCAAAGTTTTAACCAGCCGTAGTCTCCGAGGTTCAAGTCTCAAGCAGTGGTGTAGCAGCGCGGTGGCTGCTACATGCGACACGCTAAGCATAACATCCCTAGTAGCACGAAAACTACTGGGAGCTTCCTTTAGCCTAGTGCGTAAGTGCGCAGGCAAGCCGCTTCTTCAGTGGCGTGCAGAGGTCTGGTGACGCCCGAGGCTACTGCTTGATTAAAGGGCTACTAAACTACGAAATTCTACTCTTGTGTAGAGGAATGTGAGAAATACAGGCATTTGAAATAAGTGAAAACTAGTGTTGACAGAAAAAAAAAATTCGAAAAATTGAAGTAACAATATTTCAGAGTATTTTTTGCTTTCAATGTGGTAGTCTTTGATAGCATGTTGATTCTGTGAGCCTGAGGCTTATGTTTATTAGCAAAATCCTTCTAAGAATGCGTATGCATCGAGGAACTAGACTTTGCATTTATGCATGCAAATAAATATCAAATAAACCCACCAAAAATGATAGCACTCGTGAGGCTTGATAGGAGATAGAGTAGCATATCTGAAATTGTACGACCATACAGATGGATGCATTGCTGCCCTTCATGTGTTTCTGAACTATAAACAAATTGCTGACTGGATTGTTTATTAAAAACAGATGAAAAAGTAACTCTTTTTATTCAACTAGAACATATGAACAATTCAGTTACACACGCTTATTAATTTCTTTTTACCAAATGAACTCTCCTATCGGAAAATATTTACACAACTTCATTTTTTACATCGACTGAAAGGAATTCTCTTGCGATGCTGATAAAGCCAAGATCTTTTTGCTACAATTGAAACCGAAACATCTCGGAATAGAACTTTTCGGTCTGGCCGATTCGGTCACGGGACATTTCGGTCACGACATTTCTCTACATAAACAACTTATTACATTCGTTTATTTAAATGAATAAAGGCAGGCAAAATGTCATTCTAGCTGGTGTTATACCAACACCTTTTGAGAAGTCATGATTGCGATCAAATCTGAATTGTAATTATGACTTTGAAGATGTTGCATTGGCCCTGAAAATGCACTTGCCCCCCAAAACCTTAAAACCTGGCTACGGGCCTGCTAACAACTATGCCAGGCGGAACAAAACGCAGATTAACTGCAACTTGTACTGTATTTGGTGATGCACGCAGCACTGAAAAGTTTACACCTTTACACTGTCTTCTACAAAAACGCCTAAGCAGTCCAAACGCTATGTTATACAAAAAAACTCAAGGTCTCAAAAATGTCATTAATTTTGTTTCGAGAATGCTTCTTTCGAAAACCTTAAAATTCACCTATTGTACACTCGCCGATCATTATATCGGTGAATCTGCAGTGTTCACAAGATTTTGGCGCCGAGTTGTTTTTAACTGTGAAGCTAACCCGTGAAGAATGAACCTTTTTGTATTGTTAGTTTCTTTTATGCAAAACTAGGATCTCAAAGCAGGCTTTAAGAGAGACCATCGTAATCAACGTTCCGCTTCTTGGTAGCTTCAAAGAACTTCAGGTGAACTTCATCAGACCAGCGACATTTTCTCACAGCTTCATCCTCGCCCATGGCGTCAAAAAAGACCTTGACCTTAACAAACTGCGATACGTAGTCTGGGACAAAAGCGCCCACTCGTTCCAGATGGGGCCAGATCATGTAATCCGTAAATCCAGGTTGATCTCCGCAGACAAAAGTGGTTCCATTTTCCGCCAAAAATTTATCTAACGCTTCTAAGCCTTCCTTGAGTTTTGTCAATGCCGGTGCTTTGACAGCCTCGTCATCCTTATAGGCCGATCCATAAAAACCGGAAATCACCTGCAGGAATTTCGGGTTTGAATGCGATGTCAAAAATAAAAAAGACAGTTGTTTGCTTGTGAAGTCCAAAAAGCACGACACACACGCACGCGCGTTCACCTTGCACTACGATAAAATTGTAGCTAATGTATAATCCTGCGGTAAAAACTGAGCTAAGGTTTCTAACATAACTTCGGGAAAAAATTTTTTATGCCTGCTTTCGTTAGAAAGTGCAATCGAAGCCAGTTTATCGAAAACACAGATATCGCTTAGTCTTCGTCATTGTCAGACGTTCGAAAATCATTTAATTTCCAAATCTGCCGAAAAACGTTATCAGTAGAACGAAGAATAACCTACTTTTGAGTAATCTCCTAAAAGCATTTGCTCCTTTGCTTTTTTGAGTGGATCGGATGTGGTAAGTTTTCTTCCGGGATAAACCTCGTCCACAAACGCCGAAGTTACGTCCGATTCATAAATAATTTCACCATTCAGCTCCAAAGTTGGCATAAGACCACGTGGATTCTTGCGGGCTATGTACCATTCTGGCTTGTCAGTCAAGTTGATTAGAACGGTTTCATGACTTCAAATAAAAGAGCAAATAGCGATTTAGCATAGCTTCGTACTATGTTCAACGTCAAAAGACTGTTTGAAGACTTAACATTTTGTAAACTGTACTTAGTCAGAGATGTATCTAAGGGTAGACAGTAGAATCTGGAAATTTTGTTTGCCTCAAATCGTCTCCTACGTCGAAAGTGATCCGAGTTTACACAAGATCTTTTCCTGTTATGAATCGCTGCTTCTTGTTTACATACCACATAAGCTCACCGTTGGTATAACTTTGCTTTCGAGTGGCATCCGTATGTAGACCTATACCAGTAGGTGAATATAGGAAAAATTCGCTTTGGAAAATGTAATACTGTCTGTAGTTTTAAAGAAAAAAAAACAAGGGGTGCTCCGATGTGCAGTTTAAGGATATGCAGTTTATGCTGTTGTCATAATATGTTGGAATCGAATACACACGAGCCCGTCTTGTGGTTGAAGGGACAGCGAAGACAAACATACAACTTGCTCAAAAACTGGAAATAAATGTCGCCAAGCGCGTGCAAACGATTGGATACTGGCAATTTTTGGATAAGCGTTTAAAGGTACCGGAAACGTAACCAATGCTTTTAGCATGCAGTGCGTGTCGTGTCATGCTTGTCCCGATTTCACATTAGTCATCCCAAACAAGGATTTTGAAAGGTCCTTGTCCAATGTCCTACTATGATTTGTGACTATGTCAGTGACAAAGTATAAAGGATTGTGGGTATAAGCGGCTTCGATCTGTTACGGGTGCACCATGATTTTATTTTTGCGACGGCAGGTCGGTATCACTGGCTAATGTCTACTTCTGTAGATCATTCCAGTGTGTTGTTTCGTGTTTCCAAAACGTTTGCACAGGCCAAAAAATACTTGAATAAAATTGCCTTGAATAGAACAGTTGCATCGGTTCTTTTTAGCAACTGCCATTTGTTCACTGGCCTACAACTACTCACTCGACCCCTTTAGCAGCCAGAACAAGTTTTAATCGGTGTGCATATGGGCAGATCTTCATCACATACACTCGCAGCACATCTTTCCCTGGTGGAGCAGGTTCTTCCGAACCTGCAAAGGCCAAAACAGAAAAGTTCACCAGTGATTTAAATAGCTGTTCGAAATATGTTGCAGAAGCATCAGAAAGATGGAAATATTAACTTCAAACAACAATTGATTTCAAATACAAACCTGACCGCTTGAAGCTTCACAAAAATGAAAAAACGATAAGACGCGCAGTGAGTAACGCGAGACTGTTTCGCTGGGGTAGTAAAAATCATTTGTGCTAACATGGGCGTCCGCAGAAATTTTTCCAGGGGGGGCAACATCGACATTTCGTCTATCCTTTTTCAGGTTGCGAACAATGCAGTGCAAATGGACCTTGACAAAACGCTTTACCCTTTCTACACCACAAGGAAAATTCCCCATCCTTTACAGCAGGGGTGGGAAACCTATTTGCTGTCACGGTCCGCATGAATTGTTGAATATCGCTGGCAGGCCGCAAAAATTAACTAGTTTTTCTTAAACTTCTACCTTTATCTTCAAAGGAAAGTGAGGAGAAAAAAACTGCGTCGAGGAGTGAGAGAGACTTCTCTTGACATACTGCCTACATGTCTGCTTGTCACGAAGTTTCGTTTTGACGCAATGTTGTGTTCTAACTTGGGTAACGAAAATCCTGATGCAGGCCATATTAAATGTTTGCGCGGGCCGCATTTGGTCAACGGGCCGCAGGTTCCCCACCTCTGCTTTACAGCTTTTGCTGAATCGGGGTATCATCCAATATCATTATTATAGTGAAGTGCAGAAAGCTGAAACTTGGACTTGAACTATCCACAACTGCGTTTGCGGTGCTCACATTAGTCTGTGCGGGTTGAACCTCACTTCTCAAAATTTAGTCTGAAATGTTTACTGCACTTTGGCTATCAGAAATGCTTTTTCTTTTCACAAACTATACAATATCCATTTTTCGAGCACTTTCTAAAATTAAGTCATAATTTCAGAATAATCAATGACCAGAACATCAGTAGCGGTGAAAAAACACGAAAGGTAGAAACTCTCGCAAAACTCTTTCAAGCAATGAGAAGTAGACCTGCACGATCACAATGACTATTGGGCAACTTACTAAATTTAGAACAACACGTAGGCATAAAAGTTACGCAGATGAATTATGAAAAATCGCCAGAGCAAATACAGCTTTTCACTTGCTCACTTAGAAGTCAGAGCTAAACCTTATGTATATTTCCACAAGACTGCTTACATAACAAGCCACGCAGTGTGTTTAAAGCTAGTGTCTTCGAACCACAGGCCTGCGCGCTGGATGTGGCCCGCCACAGCGTTTTCAGCGGCCAATGGAACCATTCAGAAAAAATCTTCGAATTTTAGATTTATTGAAAAGCGTGTGAGACTGTGAGGTTACATTTGTTTCAATGAATTGCTTGCGCTGGATAGAGTATTTACACAAGAACGATGAAAAAACATTTCTGCGTTCCATTATTGTTTTTGTTTTATCTTTTTTACGATCAAATTAGAAAGTACGGCCCTCCCTTAACCCTCCGCTGGGGCACCTGACTATATAACTTCACGCGTTTCTACGGTGCACCGACGTTCGTTGTCTTGGCGAGTACATCTGGCGCAGTGAACTCAATATCGCCAAATAAATCTGTCTATCTATCAGCTAAACGTGACCTTTTCAAACTGGCTCTTGAGCCAAATTGATTGTCCATCCCTACAATAGAAAATTGTAATTACTGTAGAACAAGCATAACATCTGTTAATAAAAATGTAGGCTATACAATACTAACGGTATTAGAAACTGTAAAGAACTTCTGGAAATTAGTCAGCAAAGATAGATTTTGTACTAAAAATGGGCTCGACGTCGGGAAACACATAGATGTGCTAGAGCACGTGCATTTTTTACGTTGAAGCAAGTCAAATCTACAGTAAAAACAGAAATTGAATACAGGCCCGTAACTACGGGCAGGCGCAAGGGCGGGCGAAGACCCTTGGAAAAATTTTCGCCTTACCCTGAAAAATGTGTTGGACAAAATTTAAAACTATAAGATATGGTTTAAAAATTTGAGACCCACTCAGAAAGATCTTCGTCCCCCTCTGGTGTTCCAAGCTGGTTGCGGGACTGATTGAATGGCAGACGAAACACTGGACGATAGTCTTCGACTTGCTACCACTGCACTGGTATGGCTAAAGGAACGACAGTGTCATAGAAGCCTCGACTACAGGCATCCCACTGATAGAGATTTGTAATAAATTGCTATTTGCTATTGTGTAATAATTTCAATGACTCAATCACGTATGTCTCTTTTTTAGTTTTAAATGTTGTGAATCTGTTTTTTCATATATCATTTTATTGGAAGTGGCCCGCAAGTTGTCACGTTTTTGTAAAATGGCCCGTAGGTAAAATGTAATTGGCCCACGCTGGATTTAAGCTATTCACTCAGGCACATTGGTCACCTCAGTCTCACACTAGTAATGATATTTCAAACTTGTGGTTGCATTGCTGCAGTTTCACTCTGGCTTTTTTCACACAGTATAAAACTACTTGGCTTACCGCTATCAGCAGTTTTTGTCTCGCTGCATTATCTGCCAACATATCTGCGTTCAACAGCAAGCAGCAATATACGTCAAAATGCTTACTATGGTAACTTGGTGTTATTCTTACGCAATAAAGACCAACAGCAGAAGAATCCGCTCCCACGTTCGGCCACACAATGGAGCATACGTGAACTGCAAGCTCACTACTGAATGACACCAAGACCGTAAACTTGTCTCTTGTGCAGTGAGAGTGTCTTACCTGCAAATAAACTGTCATTGCAAGAATTAAATTAATTAATCGAAATTGAGCTGCTGACTTCAAGTTTTCTAGAAAAATTTGGTTCCTAGGCCAATTTCTTGGGGGGGCAAATGCCTGTTTTGCCCCCCCTGCGGACCCCCAGGTGTGCTAAGCTTCCAGTTATCTGCATTACCGTTGTTGACAAAAGTTGAAAGCTATCGATTTCAAAGAAACCTATTGAGGTTTCCGTCTTCTAAGGTTGAAAATTCATTCAGCTTCAAAATCATTTCGTCCTGTTGTGAAAAACGGGTGCTTCTGACGAATTTATTCATTTTTAGCATTACTGATTAGCTACAATTATAGGAAAGTACTACACTAACCTAAGTACAATACACTGATCATCGTACCACGGTTCATCAGCAAAAGCTAGTACAGTGCCTATAATGGAGTCAGAATCCGCGCTCTAATGCCAAAGTCATTGAGATATTAAAAAAAGATTTACCACTGTTACGTAGCGAATAATGTGAAAGCATTCCAGCCTTTCTAGACGAGAACTAACTCAACCAAAACATAGATTAATTAGACAACTTGCAGGCCCTCCCATACACTAAGCTACGCCACCAGCTTGTGTGGCAATGCAGGGTCACAGTCGAACATATATGGTGAACTACACCAAAATTCATTAAATATTGCTCTATGGTATTACATGGCAGCTTGCATCCTCTGTAGTGAGCATTTGCATAGGGTTGGTTTAGATACCAATAATTGCTTATCCGTATAACAGATATATCAGTATATTTGTATTTTACCAAACCGGTTAATAACGGCTCTTTGTTAGACAAATAATTTCAGGAGATTAGCGTGACGAATTGCCTGTAAAATCATGATACAGTATCATTGTAAATATACACACATGCACAGGGACAGATTTAGGGAGCGCGGGGCCTAGGCCATCTTAGTTTTTGGACCCCCACGCAAGTGTGACTTATTTTGCCGTTTGTGTGAAAAGCGTGAAAATACGCCGCTCTTGTGTGTAGTGCCCCCTCAAAATCTATCTTTTGTGGTGCCGACTTTCGTTCCACAATTGCCTTAGATTTTCAACAGAAATTAAAGCCTTTCCTACAGTCGTCTAAAAAACAAATGGCATTGCGATCTTTTCTTGGAATTTATAGCTCTTTTCTTGGAATTTATAGCTCGTTCAGAAGTTCTCTTCGTTAAATTTCCGCGATTTCTAGCGTTTTTAGTCGGTTTGTTTTTCGGATATAAACATTTTCATGCGGGACCGTGTTGCCTCCCTCGAACACATCGTATAGCTGTCAATCTGATTATCTGTACGTAAACTCCTTTTTTATGGTAATAGTAACCCCAAATTCTTGAACCAAACAAGCACAATCCATTCAGTGGACACAGGGCTTATTTATGCCGTTTTGAAATTGTCATTTTCCAAACAGTATATAATATAGTGTTTTCATCCTCTATACTACAGGCCCATAGGCATGCGAGGCGGGGGTAGGGGGGCTTCCAACCTCCCGGCTTGAAAATGTTCAGGGCAATTCTGTTTTCAAGGCAAGCGCAAGTTGCTCAAAATTCTTGAATGACGAAAAATATTTCAACCCAATGAAAACGTTCAGGGCAAACTCTGTTTTCAGAACAAGCGCAAGTTGCTCAAAATTCCTGTATGATAAAAAATATTTCAAAACAGTGAAAAATTTCAGGACAACTCTGTTTTTCAGTGCAAGCGCAAGTTGCTCAAAATTCCTGAATGTAAAAAGTATATTCAATACAGTGAGGAATTTCAGGTCAACTCTGTTTTTCAGGGCAAGCGCAAGTTGCTCAAAAATCCTGAATAATAAAAAGTATATGGTCAATACAGTGAAAATTTTCAGGGAAAACTTTGTTTTTCAGGGCAAGTAGCCTACAAGTTGTTCAAAAATGCTGAACGGTGAAAAAAATTTCAAAGCAGTGTATTCAGTGTATATTTACTTGGGGGTGGTCTATGTAAATTGGGCTAGTTTAGTTTGTAATCTGGACTAAAGACGTGACTGGTTATAATGGCGTTGATCTAGACCAGCTATGTCCAACCCAAATGGTTTACTGAGCCAAAAAGTATGTCACTATCTGAACCAGGACCGCACATTGAATGGTATATTAATGAGGGCCGCACATTGAATGGCTTACTTTGATCTTATCAAATTATTTTAGCTTAAGCTAATGCACTGAAAGCGTTCGAATCCTCATTGCAATGGTAACAGA
>JGI24021J15306_10002466_pt1 | contig 20044 bp, 9 predicted proteins | sample Ectturendosymbi1_FD_15306 | JGI IMG/M metagenome (IMG submission 15306)
TAGATTCACCTATCACGTCCTGCAACAGAAAAGACATTCGTTAAAAAATGTTTTTTTTATCGAACAAAATATGGGTACGCATCTTTTTGGGTCACCCGTATAAAACAGTTTGCACCACTTGGAAAAAATGTTGCATGTCTTTATGACAGCCGCTACAGATCCAAGTATTCTACTGTAATTACGAGAAATCCATAAATATTTGTTCATTTGTTCATTGAAGTTCACACCTTCAAGACAAAACAACATGCCTGCCACAAATATGACTCCAAATAGCTAACAAATAATTGAAATGACATTTTATGACAACACCACAAGTACTCATCTGCGAATACCTTTACAAGCTGGGAAGGCTGTGTCAGATAAAAAAATTTCTTCATCCATGAGATAAAACTGCCTGTTGCACGAAAGAGGGAGACGAACGCAATTTTCCTGAATAGATAAGACCGTTTTTATTTCGGTATTGCGTTTATGATACAACCACACGACAGAGAAGTGTGGATATACGTAAAAGTCGCTGAAGCGTTTTCATCATATGTCACAAGAGACAATTAGCCAATATTAAAAAATTAAAAACNAATATCCTAGTTTAATTTCGAATCACAAGTCCCTCAAGAATTGAAAGCTCTCGGTTTGCTGTTNGCTTTCATGGAATCTTCGAGAAATGCCGTGCTTTGTTTTCATAACTTCGCGATGATTCGGACTTGAACATATCCACATTTCAGCAACAAGTCTCCTCAAGGGCGACGCAGCTGAAGTTGATCGCAGAGTGAAATCGATTTCACGTCAATTACGCATCTTCAGTTCTGTAAATTGCAAGCAAAAACTTACGGGTGAAATGATAAAAAACTAAAGCAAGACCAAGAGGAAGCACGCGATCTGGGCGTTTGAACATGGCCTACAAAAACCAGCTTTAATACAGCACTCAAACAAAGGACGATAGTAAAAAGGTTTTAAAAGCATTCTTACTCTATTTTGCGCAACTGAGTTTTTTTGTTCAACAATAACCTTTCTTAAAACATATGAAAAATGTATGCACCCGCAAAACTGATCAAAAGTATTTTACTTGCTAAGGAATTGCATTCATTGCTATACTGCTGGCCCTGAAAGCTTTTTTAACAATGCGTGGTAGCGTTGTGAAAACAATGGAGGAGAACACCTACAAGTTGTCATAATGTTCTACAAAGACTATTATGGAAAGTACAGTAGTACAAAATCTTTGCACAAAGTTAGTTTCCTTCTTGAATCTCACTCTTAATATCTGGAATAACTACAATCTTAAATAATATCTTTCAAACGCAATGAGATGCTGATGAAGCAGTTTTCAGAAACCTGTGAAAATTTACAATTTTCAGAAACGTTCAGCCAATCTTATACTACAAACTGCTTTAAGATAAAAAAGCAAAAGCATCAACCAAATGACCAATTAACCATATCTCTCCTAAAAACACTTGCCAAACACGCAAAATGCAAGCTTTGCGAATGAATGTTTACTTTAATAGTTTTTCGTTGTCGATAAAGTGAGGCAACTGTGAGAAAATGAAAAGCTACCAAGCAAATTTTTATTTAATTTTTTATTTCTGTGTTTGGCCCAGACATATGATCCATATCACAGGGACTAGAGAGTCTAGGTAGACAAAGAACACAAACAGATAAATATTCCTGAGTCGTAACACTTTGCATGGTTAACTGCTGGTTCGTGCTGGTAGGCAATGCTGAAATGAATCAAACACTGTCATAACGCATCGGCACTACTGCATTCGGACATCATCATGCAGGAGCGTTAGATAGTCGGAAGAACGAAGACTTGCAGAAAAGAGCAGGCATTTGAGCTGAGCGCATAAAAAAAACTTAGAGACGNACAACGTTGAACAAAAGCATACAAATTTCTGGTGAAGGCATCAACATTGCTGACTNAATAATTTGCTTCATGCTGACGAACTTTTGCATTCCTTGGGATATGATGCAAAATTCGGTANTCATGTTCATGGCATTGTGCGTGGGCAATGCAAAGAGTCTGTCTCCATCGTAAAACCGTTTCGACTTTGATTTACGTAAAACCAAGTCAACAAACCGACAATGCTTTGCCGACGTCTCTGCTTTGCCGAGTTATTATTGGGGCGCAATGAATATTCATATGAAGTCCGGTTTATCAGAGAAAAAATATTCTGTGCGAGGGCGCCACAGAGCACACAAGAGAAAGTGCGGTTCGCGCATGAAAAAAAAATCATTTCCCTAGAGTCGTTTCGCGCAGGTTGCGAGACGCTCTCGCTCGTGGAGCATTATCCCAGAATGTGTTCACAATGATGATGGCTGTAGTACCCACGGCGAACGGGACGTATTTCGTGGAATCGCGCAAACGACCGCTAGAGGAACCTGTCGAACTTAACGATATCAAGCGGGAAAAGTCGGATTTAGTCGGTAAGTGCATTTGCTAATTTTCTAAACCTTGCAGTTTAACCAGAAAATCAGTCCTGTGGTGATTTAAAGGGTGCAGCTATCTTCAAGCGAATTAAGTAATGTGCAGAAAGTTTACTTACAGAAAAGGGGATCTTGGAAAAGGGTGATAGGTGAAAACCATTGCCAGATATTCGGGAGGGAAAAGATGGCAACATGCCACTGGTGCTCAAGCACTAAGTCCATGCTCTGGTTTGTTTGGGCATATGTTCTTGTTAAGGCTTAAGTCGACAGAACGTCATACTCCTTGCTTCCAATTCTTCACGCTTACATCACACGTGGTCTTGGTATGAACTGATCATAACTAGATAACCAGCACATATCGTTTCAAAGCTATTGTTGCTTAGGGCGTTATTCAGGGTTGTTTATTGCGTGCTTACCCGCTATCCACCTACAAGCATTCCACCTCGTCACATTTGCATTTCCATGTCTCTGTCAACGTGCTAGGAAATTCTTATCACTAATGTTAGTTTTTTTTGCTTAGAAATAGCACTGTGAAGGATGTCCGCTGTTGCACATGATTACGAATCCATCTTGTTCAGTCTTGTGAAGATCTTACACTTTCAAATTTCAGTGGTTTTACGTAGTCTGCACCAAGCTGACTTTGGCGCGCATTCACATTTGTAGACTACGAATTTATTTTCAAGTTGTTTACAACAACGCATATTTAAAGGAATGTTAAAGACTATCACAAACAGTGTTGCTCATGTGTGACTGCAAGTTACTCATGGAAAAAGCATCTGATCTTATTTCTGCTTATGAATAGACATATGTAATTTCAAAGGTGTGCGCAAAGCTTTACTTTCTAGAACAGCAAGATGACCAGTCAGCGCATTTTGAAGCACTGTTAAATATGCAGTGCCACGTGTCGTACCACACCTCACATGTACTAAAACGTAGATCTCAGCTTGCCTCCTTTTTCCAGCTGTTACCAGCTGCTGGAAAGTTTTGCTTCGGGAAGCGATTGTTGTAGCTTCAGCGTCAGTCAGAACANGACGCGCGTGCACGTGTCGCNAGGTAACGCTTATTCTGCGAGGCNGTTGTAAGTCAGCTGCTGTTTATTATTATTCTTGGACATAACGCAAAATTGAAACCTGCGCGCGCCCTTCTGATTCGTCGGTCGCAACAAAAATTACAGCGCCCTGATCACGATGAAAGTAGCGCGTACGCTGCGTTCTTATCAGGCACTTGCGATCGGCATGATGATAGCTCAAGCTAATTTTGAAACATGCGTCGCCATCGTTTCGTTTTGTTCATGGTGACGCGAAGCCTTGCACATTTCACGAAAAGAGCACAGCACAGACTAGTGCTCAGCTCTTGCTTGCGCGAGAATTGTATCGCAGGCGTTCGTGCATGAGTCTATTGTTAACGCGTTTTGAAGACAAATCAACTGGACACCCACATTGCTTTGAAACTCATTGGGCCGTGGTGTATCATGACACCAGTTTTCTGCATTTTCTTAATTGCCTTGCAGATGTTGCAACGGGCACGGCTTTACAGCCCAGTGCTAGTGTCAACTGTAAAGCATACGATTATTATCGTTCGGTCATATCTCTTACCCTAACGTTCTCCGTTATATGAGCCTGAGGAAATGTCCATTGCTGCCTATGGTTAGCTTTGAAGATGTCTCCTAAATGTCATCTCACCTGTCATCGTTGCAGCGTACCACCGTATGCTCGCCGAGTCAACCGCCGCTTCCTGCATCAGCTTCAGATCGATTTTAACAATATGTTTCACTCGTTACAACCAAACCCTGGAAGCTGTCACCATACCCTAACAGTGTCTTCTAAGCGCCTATTGTCAAGCACGAGCGCGTCATTAAACTGGTTGTGAAGATGTCACTGTTAAAATTCGCTTTCGCCCTCTGCTCGTGGCTTAGGCCAATGATTGTGACGAAGGTTGTACGTCTCCAGTAAGATTAAACAGAGAAGGTTGAACGCCAGTCAACAAAGCGTCCGACAGCATTTTTGTGCCTAGTTCGCAAGTGTTGTAAATAATGACGTGTATGTCAATATCCGTGACACTCCGTGGAGGTGTGTTAAGAATATCTGTTCTTAGCATTGAGTATTTTGTATCAGCCTTGATGTAACTATCGGAAATGCTGCTTCTGTTTCTCAGTAGTATTACATGCAAAGGCAACTGTCGCCGACTCGTGGACAGTGATTGTGAAGAAACAATCAACTAACTTGTCTGCATAGTAAACCCTCCACTTTATTAGCAAACTAAATGCTGCAGCGCCTCAAATACGTCCACGAGTGTTTGGTGTCGGTTTTTTGTGGGCAATGCCATTAAACGTATTAACGAACACTTATGAAAATGCAAGGCTCACCAGAAAACGGCAATATTTGGAGTTTACGCGTAAAATTTCGCACCGCGAATTCAACTTTCAGTTAAAATGTCTGCGCACAACAATACCATATCGCGATCTCACGCCATGCTCTCACTGACATGTAAAAGATTGCTAGCTTCTTCGCGCGTAATCTTTTTGCATGAAAACAAACTACCAGTACTGGAAACACCCTTGCGAATTAATTAACTTGGTAACTTGGCAGAGTGTTCTGAAGTGTAGCTCTGAATAAGTGCAAGTGAAGCCGCACGATTGGTCAATATATCCAAACATTTGAAGTTTGAAATTGAAAAATGGAAAACTACGACCAGTCAAAGTGTTTGAATAAAATGCTGAAAATTCAACTAACTGTTACGAAATCCAAATTACGATTTGATATTGTGATTTATTTTTTGTTTGTTTGAAAGGTTATGTTGAGAGTTCGAAGTCTAAGCAATAAACTGATAATGGCTAAGTTTGGCTACNAAACTGATATTCTTTTCTGACACAAAGTTCAACGTATGTACTTTTGTACGTGTGGTGGTTACACTTAAGTCAGGCCTGGCCAACCGCGGCTGGCGAGTCCCATGCGGCTCTTTGCCAGGGTTGCCACATGAAAATTTCTATGAAAAGCTAAACAGTGCAAAAAGAGGCCAGAAAAAGGCCAAGCCGATTGTTTAATAAGCTTGAAAAAGGCCAAACTTTGTTTGTGGTATGGCTATTCCTTTGTCACAAAGAAACGTCTAACTTACAAGAATATCCTCAGAAATTTTCTTCGAAAATTGGATTGACTCTTTCTTGGCATTGAGATTGTGGCAGATGTTTCATAGATCTGAGATTAAAACATCAGATGTGGCAACACATCTTACAACACACTACACAGTGCACACAGTTTCAGTGATTACGCAAAAACTATTTCGATTGTTGCATCCCCGAAATGATGCTAACATGAGAATGCGGCGTCGGTCTAACATAGCATTTATTGCAAATATTTCGCAAATGTGTTGCCGAAAAAATAGTATAGTAATATTTTCCTTGAAAGGAAACATTTTCAGCGTAAAATTGCCAAAAAAGTGTCTAAAGACCACACTAACTTTTTAAGGCCAACCAACTTGAGACGAGACCAAAAAAGGCCAAAAGGCCAAAAAAAAGTTTTCAGGCCATCCAACTTGGAACGAGGCCGGATTTCTGAAATTTGGCCTAAACAAGGCCAAACCTGAAACCCTGCTCTGCCCGCTTTCACGCGGCCCTTACATAAATACCGTATTTATTCGCGTATAATTCGCAAAACTTTTTACGAATTGTTCACCTTGAATGTGGGGGTGCGACTTCCACACGAGATGCGACTTACACACTTAAATTTACAATAAATCTAGCTGAGCAAAGGTATGTGTGGAAGTTAGGACGGCATGTGGTGATGTTCACCTGTGCCCAAGTGTATGATGTGGCTCTTTGTGGTAACACAGTAAGAAATGTCACTCGTGGTCTCGGAGTGGTTGACCAATCCTGTCCTAAGTGTTAAACAAAATCAAAATAAGATATTTTGAAGCAGGTGCCTAAAAATCGACCTAACATGTGGCAGCTATCCCGACAAAAGATCATTGCAAGAATGTCTTCAATTTTCAACAAACTTAAAGCGTTCGTTTCAGTCTCGTACAATCTTGAACAGTAAACAGTTGACTTAAGCCTGTGGAAGAGCAGCATGTTGAAAATGCGACTTTACAAGTCTCTTTACAAGAATCTTGGTTTCCGAATGCGTCAATGCATCATTTCCTTAGGCTGTAGTTTAAACGTCACTTGCTAGAGTGATCAAGGAAACCATTTCCTTTGTTTCTTGATTCAAATGTTTTTGTTGTCCAAAATTATTGGTAGTGGAAGCGTGCGAAAAAAGATCCAAGCAGACCTACTCGGCAGTCGTTCTTAAAAGTGTTTTTCCTCGTGACTCAGTGATTTTAAAATGTAGTCCTGGGTTTCTTGCAAGTTGCGTCAAATACACCGGACTGCTGGTTTTTGGTACAAAATGGGTGCCTGGCATGCAACACTCATGTTCACCGTTTGGAGCAAGTGTTCCTCACAGTGCTTGACGTGGGAACCCATACATGTCGTGGGCAGTGCGCTTAACTTTAGATGTTTAGTGCTTCTGTATGGTTCCTAGTGATAAAGTCATTGCTCTTATGTGGCGTGCATTCAGCATCAGGCTAAAAAGGCATCACTCGCAAAACACGTATTTCTTCCACGGAACATATCCATTGCAGTTTCTTGACGTCAAATAATTATGTTTCAACATTTCACGGCGCGGCAGGTTCGGACTGTCAAAGTGCATTGATTAAATGAGTCGTGTCAGATACGCACAGCTTGCCATCTTTTGACAGACTGCGCTTGGCAAACGCTTCCTGCCTTTTGGAAACAGATTTAGCTTTGAATGACTGAGTGCATTTCTTGAAGGGAGCAAAACAACAATACATTATTTATTGCGACGAAAAGTTTCGCAACTTCCATTAAAAATACTAGATTGTTTTTAGATGGATTGCTTACAATATTTTATGTTCAATTTTTGAAGAATTTTTACTGAGTTTTACCCTAAGAGTAGGATACCTGCTCCGATTTGTACCATGAAAACACCATTGAATACAGCAGAAACAATTTGCAGCACCTCTGGGATGCTGGGAACTGTTAGATCCCCCCCAATATAACACGAACGTAGTGTCGATCCACAGTGTCATGCCAGGTTGCAATAATCTTGTTTGTGCATGCTTCAAACCTTTTCAAGTTTTATAGGGTTGTTGAAAGCAATGAAAACGTCATTTTGAGTACGATGGTCTTGTTTGTGTAAGTCTGGCAAAGCTCAGCCAGAAATAAATCGAAGCCAAGCAAGCATTGCGGAATGACTTCCTGCTGTGCCATGCCGTGACCGATCTGCGGGCGTCCGTGCCTGTTTTTTTCAATTTCGTTTCCAATCTCGTTTCCTTTGCTTCATCGAGACTATCACGATTTGCAGAAGCAATCGCAACGTTGTTCAGAATCGCTTGCAAGGACTGATTTTCTTTCACTAAACAGCGCAGACGGCAGAAAAGCAAGTTTCCAGAAAGAACCTCATTCGTGGTTTGAGCGGCTACAAGTACTAGAGAGCTGAGCTGAGTGTCAGAGGGTAAAAGCAGATGAGGCGGTCCACTGCTGGCTTCTTATCGATCGTCCATCGATTCGGAGGCCTTTCTCTTATTTGCGGCGTCCGTCTATCAAAGGAGCAATTCTGTATGCGGTGTTATAGGGTGAGCAAGGTCGACGGCGCAATTCGCTCACGAGGTCTTTATAATTTGAGGGTCACAGCAGCGAGAAAAAATCTCCAGTCGTTTGCCCGTTGCTAGGAGTTTCTAAGTTGGCATTGTCACCAATCTCACATGGTGCCGTCTCTGTGCCACTATGTCATACTGAACAAACTTTAAAAATTCTGAAAACCTGGAAGTACATCCCAGTATGATTTTCCAGCAACACTTACCTTCTTTTCGAATGGAAATGTTCAATGCAAAAGCCAGCCATTAGAAAACCAAAACTGCGAAATCACCTAATTTTGTTACACTGCTAGTTCTTTTGCTTTTTTATTCGAACGCTTTAGTTTGTAGTTCACTAGCGCACTTCCTGTTATCTTCTCTCCAGCCTTACTCGTTGCAAAACTATAGTGCTGTCAAGTTATTCGAAATGCAATAGGCCTGTAGAAGCTAGTACCGCAAAGTAGTCTGGCAGAAGCAAGAAAAACTACGCTGACTTGAAAGCATCGCAAGCAGTTTGACACTGACGGACACGCATCATCTATTTCATTAACTGCGTTCAATTCCGCTTAAGAAAAGTAATTTGGAAAAAATCCAGCAAACAGGTTTCTGCTTGATACCAGTGATGTTGCCTTGTTTACGCACGAGCAAAATAAATGCTCTGAGCTGAGACAAAAACTCTCGGTAGTTACTGATAGCGTTACACTTCAGAAAACATCATATTCGTGGAAGCACAGTCAACTCGTTTTGTACAGTACGTGAGCTATGTTCACCCAAAATTGCCTTACTTTATGATAGGTGGTGTGCACTGAGCAAACGTTAGTGTCTTTACAAGAAAAGTATTCAACTCTTTAAAATTACTCAGTTAATGTGATGGTAGATTCAACTGATAGGTGTACTAGCTGTGGTAATACATTGCTGTGTTTGAAATGAGAACGTTAACACTGGTGGCCTGCTCTGCGTGGCTCCTGACGAAGTTGACTTAAATTTCCCCGAAATAAAAAATTCTGCAATCTTTTTAAATGGCAACAGAAAAAGTGTTTTCAACGAAACCATTCTGCAAACCTTGTTGATTAACCACATATAGACACCTGACAATGAGTTTCGGAAAACCCATGTATCACTAAAAGAAAACATGCGGCCAGGCATACCTAGAAGCGCCAGGGCAATTACTAGGCAAACATAACGTTGATATTTTGGTTGTTTTACTCTCTGTGCTCGTTCGGGGTTTGAGCTCGTGCTTTTTTCGAATCCAAGTTTACCAAAAGCATTCACTTTTTACGATTGCGTTATTAGCGATGGAGGCATAAACCTGCTCAAAGCGTGTGTACGTTTCAAACTCGTGCGGAAATACTGTTATATGTTGACATTTTGTTGGTTTCAGGACCAAACCAAGGTCGGAGGCAATGGATAATCGCTCTTTGCTAGGTTGCGAAACTGCCTATGATAGGCCAAAATTTTGATTTTTTGTAGAAGTAACTTTTAAAAACTTTACCCAATCAAAATGGATTTAAACCCGTGTCACATTTTAATGCCAGAAGTCGCGATTATTAGTTGTTATTTTTTTGAAGACGTATCAACAAAGTCCTTTTTTTAGGCATTAGTTGTAAAAGCCAAAGTAAATCTTCTCAATTAACCCCCTCCACATTTTAGTCAATGTTAAACGTTTAAGGTAGAAAATTACAATCAAGCGTCTTTGCTTGAAAGGTTAATGTTGCGAACTTCTTTCAGTGTCGTACTTGTTAAGGCGTCTTCTAAATATTCGGAATTGCTGAGTTAATTATCTGATTAAAAAATGGCACACTCATTTTTATATTTTCTATCGCCGTAATGTAAGAATATGATGGTGAGGAAGAAACAGGCGTCAGTTCCACGCAAAAAATGACAAAAAAGCGTCCCGTGCGAACCCTGCCAAGGAGACCCACACAGAGGCAGGATATGATCACTGTTGGCAGTGCTGAAAAGACGCCATGCGCAATAGGCAAAGCTAGAATAACACAGCGCAATTAGCAATGCCAAACTACTAATGTCAGCAATTTCTGCTGCGATCAACCGTACAGTATGCTTAGCGTATTTTCAATACCTGTGTCAGTGAAGATATTCAGCCCTGATAGAATTGTTTGAATGAAAACGTTTCAAAACTGCTATGAGTCAGCTACTCAACCGGACAACAGTCGGAGGTGTCGGTTTTTCATGGCTATTTTGAAGGCGTTTATTCTGTGTTGACCTTAACTATCATCTGAATAGAAAGTGTTCTTTGTCTCGCAAGTATGTGCATATACACCAGCACGAACAGCCAAACAAAAACGAAGTTATGACTAAATACGTTGCCCCGAAAACACATGAGATAATGTACATCTGTCAATTGCTTGTGAGAATCAAAATGAATGTAACTTAGCTGGTCACAAAATAGTTCCAAATAGGTGACAGTTTTATTCTTTTTTTATCTATGTTTCACTTTGTACCTTTTGTTGGTTTTACTACAACAAAATGGCGTCTCAACATATTTAAACTTCCCCCACGCCCCCAAGAATGAAGTCATATATAGACTACAAATGAGCATTGGACTGGACTTGGATTGGACTGGATCCGGACTATAACGAATTTTGTTGGAATTAGATTGGATCCGGACTGTAAATTGCTTCATAAACTTCGGATCGGGACCTGGTGTGGACTGAGTTAACGGAAAAGAATTACCTAATTTTTGTTGTTGGAAAGCTGTATTTTGTTGATTTTTTGGGCTTTATTTGGACTTGAATTTTACATTTTTAAGAAAATTTTGGACCATGGTTGGACTTGGGCTGAGTTTTTGAAATTCCAGATTGGATCTGGATCGCAAAATATGACTTTCCACTCATCTGCGAAAACAATTGCAGCACGGTAGCACTAGCAGATATCTATATGAGTACTGCTGATAAATTATAAACTAAAAAAAACGCTCCAAGAAATATAAATCCAAGACAGTGAGACAAAATCAAAACTGTTCGTTGCGTTCGTTTTAATCTCAGTAAATTCATTTTAGTTTCTTCATAGCTTATAGTGAATCATATTTTTAATTTTAAACGAATGGGTTCGTCGTTCGTTTTCACTCTGCTCGGAAATTCACGAGGCATTTTGCAACTGGAATTTTGGTTGAAAGAATTTCTTTTCAAACAGAACCGTTGTGCAACCTGCGCGCCTGGAACCTACTCAATTGGTATTTTGACTAGAATCGGGTCGCAAGGTGTCACCAAAAGAGGCGTGAAGAAGCTTGTTTCAAAAAAAACTTTCGAGCTCCAAAGTTCAAGCTTGATAATTTTGGGGAACAAACTTGTTATTATTTCAAATTTTTTCACTGTTTCAAATTAACCATGTATCTGTTAAAGTAATGAGTATCGTGGTATCAGCAACTTTTTGCAGTAAAACGAAGTGATTATGACTACCGATTCTGCATTCTTTTTATCTTTTTCTGAGCACTATTTGAGCCAGGTTGTTGGACAAAGAAATTAGCCATGGTGAAACATGTTTACTTTTCAAGATGCCTCTGATCACTCTCAATTTCTGTTAGTTTAATTTCAATCTTTATCTAGGATCAGACCTTATTTTTGTAAGGATATTCGTCAAAATTTAGGTGTTTTGTTATTTTTTCATGGTTTGTTGAATTTTACGAACTCTTCTAAACGCGGCTGAAACTAGTATTAAGCTGAACAGGCTATATGAAAGAGTGAAAAGCAGGAGCCTTGAGAAAATGCTGAGGAAAACCTACGCGAGTACAAATGCTCCTTCGAGACGCTCTCATTGCTGCCAATTGCAAGCGCTGTGTTTATGGTCGCACTTTAAACCAAGTTGTTTGCCGCAGTTTGCCGAGTGTGACAGTAGCCAGTGGCAAGGCCTTACAGGTGGCGCTGTGTATGGACGTCTGACAAGAACGCACCACGTTGTCCTTCGCTGTGTTGAATATGGCAGATCTACCAGGCGGCAAGCTTCAAATTCTGTTGGTCAAGGTGGAAATTTTTTGTTTTACGGTTTGATTAAATAATTTAGCAAAGCTTCACAAAGACAGAAATGCATCAACAGAGATGTAAAGTACCGTGGGAATAGCAGCATTGATAAGAAATGGTTACAATCTTATGCTGATGCAAATGCATATGTCTGTGTGCCCAAACTCGTGTCCGATTTTGTGTCTACGGAAAATGACCACAATGACTGTTGCGCTAACTAGTATTCAAAGGAATGCGCTTTATAAAGAAGTGTAATACGACGCTTTTATGCACACATTTCTTCCCGAAATCGCCCTTGCTTGCAAAAGAATTAATGAAACAACTCTGCTGATTTACTAAGCACTCGCGTCGTGCAAATCCACAGGCGAAACGGCCCCGCCAAGTGAAAGTTTATTGTCATTCGCAATAAACTTGAAAGCCAGTCTTTTCACGGCAGATGCAGTGGTTGCTGTCTTTCCCAGTGCCTTCAATGAGGCTGCCGTGCCGCCGCTCGAGCTCTGCAAGTCAATTTTTAACCTTATACATCTTTGCCGTAGAAAGTTTGCTGTAGGCTTGCTTAAACCTCGTAAACTGCTTTCGGGATGGCACTGGCCGCTCTGGCAAAACCATTATTCCACATTGCACAGCAAAGACAACCAGTACCACAGTTTTATTGGCACTCATAAAACTTCCACAGCTTTTGTTCCCTCTCGAACATGCCCAGTAATTGGCGTTTCATTTTGTTCAGTAAGGTCAGGGCGCAATGTATGAATGAGGTTTTAAACTTAGGCTAAACTGAGTTTTTTTTTCCGAGCGTTGCAAAGGACATATTCCACAGGACTTCAAATAACGACATCGTCGGTTGCATAGAAACAGAGATGGAGTTGTTTTGGGCAAAGTATTGAATGAATGAATGCGTGAAAACAATTAGCTGCAGTTCTTTCACCTGAACAAAAAGTTACAAGGCAGCTTGAATGTACTTGCATGGCAGTTTGACTTGATTTTCTTGTTTAACATGAGCTCTAGCAGTTACACACGATTCTAGCAACATTGTCAGTTTTTCTCTGCACAATAATCAGTGACCTGAAGTAGTCGCTCTTAAATATTTAAGTTCAACCTTTTAGTATTTCGAAACGAAAAATGATGGTGACCAATTTGAAATTGAAGTGAAATGCTGGTTGGTTTGCTTGTTAGCTATGCTATTATTAAATGGAAGTTTCAACCTTTATTGTGTATTGCATTGTTCTCAATGCGGTATATACATAAATCTCTGTCGAGGCCATTTAAATTGTCTGACTGCACGAGGGAAATGTTTTCTTAGCATGACGTCGGCAACACTGCCTTAAGAATAAAAGTGGGAGCAGCAGAAATCCTTGTTTCTTTGTCTCGTGTTGCTGGCTTAAATTGCAACGTTGTGCTTCTGCTCTGCAGCCCTCAGCGCATGTAAGCGTTTTCAGTGTAATCGCTTACGAGGCGCTGTGCCTTCGCCAAACGGTATATACCTTCACTTCGTGGACAGTGTGAGAAGTAAGCAAAGCATTGTGCAAGCTGTGCTTACATACACGGAAGAACATTAGTAAGGGCAGTGTGGACTAAATTCATGGCAGCCTTGAATCGTTTTATGCAAGCTGTAGATTTGGAAAACGTAGACTTGGGAAAAACGTTTTGCTATTTTTTCTTTAAAATCTTTAAATGTCTGAAAGGATTTTCAGAAGCAGGTTCAAATCGCAGGTGCTAGACATGCACGTTCACTAACTGGTTATTCGTTTTATGATTTGCTTGCAAGTCTGCGGTACAGCAGAAAGAGAGGGGCTGTGTTTTTTGTTTGACCTAACTAAAATACTGCATTGAACCACTTGCGATGGACTACAGATGTACTGGCCATGAGTACATGGCGGATGTGTACAGCCCTTATGGAGAATACGGACATTTTATTCCTAGGGAGTTTAACGGTGAGAACACAACTCTTTTCTCTCACTTAATGTTAAAGAACAATATTGTTCGGTGTTTCTAGTGTAGCATAAATAGTGTAATTACAGCATTCTCTAGGATCTTGATATGTTCAAGTCAGAAACTCCTTGGGAAGCAGCAAGGCTGTTGCGCTAACATGATCAACTTGCTTTTCAAGGTTCACTGGAAAAACTGACGATATTTAATTTAGTTTTCGATACTTTAGGTCGCTGTATTCTTTCGGACATGACACAGGGTTTGTTGCGCAGTTGTTGTCTCTGCATTGCCGCAATAATAGACACATTTTCTACGAAATTGTTTTTACTGTGGATTAAATTACAGATGCCCCTATGGAGAATGGGCTGTCTGGAACGCCGCCGTCACCAGGCCAACTTATACTAAAAGTTCTTATACCTGGATACGCTGCTGGAGCTGTGATTGGTAAAGGCGGACAGATAATTGTACAACTGCAGAAGGACTCGGGCGCTATTATCAAGCTATCCAAGGCGAAAGACTTTTATCCAGGTTGGATATGTTTGTGCGTGAATCTTCGATGCATGTTTGTTGTTTCAGTAGGGTCACCGAGTTATCTCAATAAAGTAGTCCCTCGTTGCTGAACAAGATCAGATGCTTTCGCAGCGGTATCTGATACAAGTATTCACATTCGATATCACAACGTGGCTTTGCGATTGCTTCGAATTCTTACAAAAAAGTTTTAGCATAAACTTTACAACTCGCATTGCCTACTTTTTGAAATACACTATCTAGGTAAACCTTTTACTAACATTGCCACAACCCTGCAAGTGCTGGGCCAAACAAACTCAAAAGCTTACCGGTTGACGAAAACCGTTTTGTTCCCGTTTGCCCAAAAGCCCTATTTTGAAATGTTTCAAAACATTTGATTCTGGGCTGACCAACGCAAATGTACTTTTATCTTTTTTGGAATTCAGGACAAAATACAAGCTGCACCAGGCCGATTGCAATTCAGGAAAGGCGAAAGCAGCTTTGTCTGCCGAAGTCTTGCCACAGTCTTTGATCGCCGTACAAATTTGTGCGCCAGCACCAGCGTGTGACGTAATGCGTCACATGCTGAGCGCAAAAGATGCTTACGCATCTGACCTGATCGAGCTACTACTGCAAACTAAGCTTCCTTTTTTCCACCCAGGCACTGACAAGCACAAATTTAAGGAAATTGAACCTCCTGCGATGTAGCGGCACCTGTTCAGGGTTCTGGTGTTCATGGTCACAACGGCAGCCGTGATCGAAACGATTGCCGAAGGATTAAGGACTGTATTTAATCTTGTACGCAAACAATAGCAATGCCCAAAAGTCTTTGCCATGTTTTTGAGCATACAATGCTTTTCACGTCGCCTTCCACAAGCTTAGCGCAGATGCGAATTCGAGGGTGGCTACTGACCTTGTTGCCAGGATCCGCTCTGTATTAATTGATGCTTCACAAGCGAATAGTAAACATCAGGGCAGCGCAGTGCAAGCATTATTAGGCACCTTCTTTCCTGACGTGATATGTCGGTTGTCTTCATGTGGAAGCCAGCAATCGTCCCGTCAGCGATGTTGCATGCCACTTGAATCGCAAGGTCCGACATAATAGGCGACCTCCTAGCTAGGCTCACCGAAATAAGGTTAGTTGCGCGATCAATGACACAAGCATCTAATGTCCGGCACACTTAATAATGTTGTCTTTGTTGAAATCACGCACGCTAACTTCATATATTCATTGATCAGGCTGTGGCATGAATATATTTTCACATAAATTGCACTTCTGCTACCTGAATTCAGTTGATTCTTTTGGCGCAGGTGGCAATGTTTGTCACAACCGTTACGAAGTACACAAAAGTGCGACATGCTAGACAGATTACAAATGTTGTCAGTAGCTCGAGATTTCCGGTGGTATTCAAATTCCTTTTTCTTCGCATGCTCTAGTGTAGAAGAACATCAGACTTGCCTGGGGAAGGGCTGTAATGTTTTCGTACGCTTCTTGTGACAATGTTACGGTTTCGTTTCTCGATAGCTGTCAAGAACCACACTTCGAACTGATGCCATTCAATAATATTTTCATCCGTGCAAAGTGCAGCGTTCTCAATACGTCACCACCTCCCTTTTTCCATTACGTGTAATGACTACCTTGCGATCAGTCCAATAGTTTAAGAAACTAGAATGTCATCTTTCTAATGAAGCTTACTGTTGGTGCAAAGGGCAAAGCTCTGTAAGTGCTTGCCTAACCTTGTTATTACGTTATGGAGCCCAAGGCCTCTCGCAGTCTATGGGATTATCTGATTTTCCTGACAAGTTGGTAGGTCGTGGTTCTGTAACATCCCCAGCACCCATGAAATGGCTTGCAAGAAGTCCGCACATGACAGCATGTGGCAACTCTCCTTGTGGATTCGTATAAGGATATTGTGTCTAAACAACGCTATCACTCTAATGGTGAATAGCTGGCAGCTGTTACCACGGCATTTGGAACAATATCCCATGCGATGTTGAGAAAAATTTCTCAGAGAACATGGCGTGATATTACACAGCGAGAATGAGGTACAGCACACAGATGCACTGGATATGTAAGATATATGGATGGGTAGGTACTAATGGCCCACCCTGTACACCAACAATAGTCGAAAAGTTGGCACAGACAACAGTCGAAAATGTTTTCAATCTACATTTTGGCAAAAGTAATTCACGAGTTTTCAGTGATAATGAACAAAACATAATTTCAAAATTTCGAAAAACAGATACGTTAGTAAAGATTATTTAGGTCTTGGCCTGAACAGTTCTGTTGAAATTGTTGCATAATGGTGAAACCTTGTGGCCAAAAGAGGGAAGAAGCGACAGAAAACACCGATTACTTGCCATTGCAGATAAATCCTTACACCTCAGTTTGATGTAAGTCATGCATTATGTCAATATAAAGTGATGCTCACTTTTGTTTGATTTATGTCTTATGTAAAGCACGCGTGCCATTATTTCCAATGGATATTTGTTGATGATTTCATATGGTTTAGTTTTAATATGTTTACTAATCTATGGGCTCAACCACCACGCGACTCGATAATAAAATTTAATGTATTTAACTTTTGAAAATTATACTTGATTTTCCCTTTATTTTGATAGCCATTTTCTGCAAGTGCAATTATTTTTAACATGCTTAATATCATGCATGAAAAGGTGTTCTTTCACAGGAAATATTCAAACCACATACAGTGTTTAAAGAGTATGTATTTCGCCTACTGAATAGGCATCTTTAGCTCTTATTTATACCAGGTTTTTTTTAAGTAAAATGTTAAGTACCCAGTGTGGATCTGCAGGGACCCGATTTCTCTGATTCTGGGGACCCGATATTATCTGATTTTAGGGACCCGATTTGAAATTCTAGGGACCCGAATCGGGTCCATAAAACGCCTTAAAAAACCCTATTTATACATTCCTGATGCTTAGATTGTCGCTGGACCAAGTCCTTCGTCCTTCGTAAAATTGGCCCAAAATGGGTTTGAATATATTCTGACTAGCCATTATCCTTTGTACAAANTCGGTGTACTTGCAAAAAGACAAAAAGTAAACACATCTGTTGTTTGTTGTGGAAGGGATGTGTTATGAAGTTTGGCTTAGGAAGCTAAACCTTAACAGATGCCACTGCACAATTATTTCAGGTAAACGTGCGGATTACACCCAAATAAGTGTGCTCTTTGCACAAGGGCCATGAACATGATAATGAACACGACCAACTTCCTTATATCCACTCAACCCTCACCTGAAGTGCTTCCGAAGTAAACGACAATATGTTGCTGCAAGTGTGAGAAGTGATGTAAATTGTTTTACAAAAATCCTTTATTGCTCACATCGAAAATCAAAGTGGTTGCTGCAAACGCAATAAACCTGAAAAATCTGCGCTGTACACTTATCTTTCAAAATTCACAATTACTTCCCAAACCTTTTGCAGTTAATCGTAGATGTAGCTAGCGGGTGCCAAGCGGACCATGCCCCCACAATTTTTAGCATATCTAGTCATTTTGTGCTTTGAGAAGCGGCGTCTCAAACAAAAATACTGTTGCTCCCCTAAAGTCAAACATTTTGCGGCCCCAAATTTTTAGCCTCTCCAAAATATTTTGGGCTCGCAACGCCACTGCAGTTGGTTCGATCTTAGACTACCCTGGATTGCTCCTTGAACACCAAACTATAAATTAGATTTCCTAGAATGGCCTGCAGTACAGTAAATAACAGAATATGCCGCCCAAATCACGATTTGCTTGCGAAAAAAACTTCAACTAACAGTAGCCGATCAGGTAGGCCGGGTCATGTAGGCCTAAACAGTGTTGCAGTATAGCAGTTTAGTAGCCTACCCCAGTGGGCCTACTGAAAGCTAGATGATAAATTGATTTTTCTCAAATACAGTGTGTTTCAGCTATCCACAAACTATTAGCAATTGATCTGTGGACGTTCTGCATCCTTTTCTTTACCTCTACAAAAAACAGTGTCTAGGACTGCGTCACATCACCGCTCTTTCCCGAACCCAGAGCAGTGAGTCTGATGCGTCAATATAGAAACAGGATCTACTCGAACGCAGACCATACCAGAGGCATCAAAAAAGGACGTGACGTCACGAAATCAGACGCATGCGCCCAAAAAACGCAGAGGACGCATGCCGTGTGCATGTAGCTTAATTTATTTAAAAACTTACTGAGCTCATCAGCTTGTGTTTGTGCCCTTGGGAAAAAACAAATTTCAAATCCAAATTTCAAATCCAACCCTTACTTAAGCCTTATTAGTAACCCTTGATCACTCACTCTAACACTGACCAAAATCTTCGCGAGGTATACTCTGCAGGCTGGCTAGGCTAACCAATCTGTAATCACGCGAATGAGGAGAAGGTGATCTGCAGAGAGAGTGTTGTCAAATTCAATGTTGTAAAAGTAAAAGTTAGCTGAATGTCGTCGGGAAAAATTTTATTTTTTATGCACTGTTAAATACTATAAAATTTCACCAGATTTTCATATGGTTCCAATCTTCTCTTTTTGTCACCAAGTCGTTTTAAATTTCACCAGATTTTCAAAATCTGGTGGCGCATTTTACCATCCGGCAACCCTCTTTCTGAATATTGCAATGCCTGGTTACAGGGACCAGGTTTCAGGGGGACAAGGGGACATGTCTCCCCAACTGTTGAACAATGGGGAAAACAATATCGTTTGTCACACCAATATTTTGTGATAAAAAATAATGTAGTTGTACAAATTTCTTGGTTACATTTACTGTTATATAACTGCCAATTATTTGAATCTCAGAGATACATATTTCATAAACCATACATTTAATGCATTGTTTGTTTTTTGAAGAATGATTGAAGTGTTGTGTTTCTTTCATCTACTTTGACAAATAACTCTTCAAGTGCTAATACTAATGTTTTGTGTACTTAGTAAGAAGCAAATACCTAGTAATCATTGTCAAGTATTAGCACAGTACTATGCAACTACCGTAACATGATGGGCGTAGCCAGGGCGGCAGTTGGACCATGGTACCTAAAATATATATTTTATTTGTGTGATACGCAATAACATGCATATCACACACAGTTTGTCGCCCCAAAATTTTGTAGCAAACTCGGTCTCTGTCTGGCGAACAAACTTTTAACAGTTTCACACCTAATGGCATATACGAGTACATGGGATGTTCCGCCTTTAGCAGCGATTATTACGCACAATTACATTCGTTGTACAATTTGATTGTTACGCATTGTTAATTTGTCACGTGGAAGTTTCATGAAGCATTCATAAATTTTGGCGCACTAAGTGGATGATAACCTTTTTTAGTAGAGACCAGTTGTACGTAACAGTATTAACTGGCTTTATTAGAAGGGTCCGCAGCTTTCAGCCAATTCGTTAAAAGCGTTCATGACTCTGAAAAGATTGAGAATCAATGGTTTACATGAAGTGCGACTATGGGCTTTGGGGTCCTTTTAAATTTTCTGATCTTGTCTAATGGAGGAACGCTTTACGCCACAACCAAAATGTTGTTGAGATTCCGTTTAATTCACGACCTATTACTCTTTTCTCTGTAGGGCTTCCAGCTTGTAGAACTCTCTC
>JGI24021J15306_10002467_pt1 | contig 20043 bp, 17 predicted proteins | sample Ectturendosymbi1_FD_15306 | JGI IMG/M metagenome (IMG submission 15306)
GATATTCGAAAAAACTTGCCTAAAGGTTTACGATTAGCTTACAAGTCGTTTGAAACAATTCGTCTGAGTTGTTTGTGATACGATTTTACCATAATATGTTTTTCTTGAGTTATTTTTTAGCTTATCTGTATGTTTTTGTTTTGGCGTTTTTTTTGCCAAATCGCAAAAGTGACGGCTGGGCGAAGTGACGGCTAGCTTTACTCTGGTCTTTTTCATGTAGGTAGTTTAACTGTACAACACTGTGTCCAGAGTAGTGTACTCCAAGAGCTGGGTTAAGAATTTTGATTTTTGAAGATTTTGAAATTTGGCTGATTTCTCACTGAGATTTTTTTCAGATTTTGACATTCTGGGTGTTTTTCAACGCACTGGGCTTTTTTTAAATCGAAAAAAAACAGAGAAAATTTGGCTTTTTTCTGTCGGAAAAGCTTGACCCAGAAAATGCATATGAACCGCATACTGACATTCATTACAAATCTTTGCTCTTCTGACGAGGGTCTGTAACCATTAAGGTTTCGAACTTTTACCTGCCCGTGAAGACTTTGTTCCAAATTCCTGTCTGAAACTTAACTCAATTTTATACAAAAGCCAAAACAGGGAAGCCAATGAAGGCAGTGTGCAATGTGCAGATATTGAGGAATAGATGTAAAGCCGGGGTCTGCAAATTCTTTTGGCTGTCGAACCCTTGGTAAAATCCTAGATATCTCACCAAGCCCCGAACGAGTTGAACTTCTCAGATCCCACTAGGCTACCTCACAAATACGGGGGCATTTGGATTAACACCAACTACACTGATATTACATCTATCTAGCTGTAATTGAAAGGCAATGAGCAAGAAACATTATTATTAATACAAGCAGAAATGAAAAAATTGCAAACTTTTCATTGCAATTTGAGACCCCATCAATGAGAAGAATGCTTCCTGTGAGAAACAGCAAGAGCATTTTTATCTAGCTGGAGATTGGTGTGTTGATTAGCAAGACGCCATGCTGTTCAGAGTTCAGTCGGTTCTTCTGCTTTAAGAATGCATTTGCATGAGTAACACCAGATTCAAGCGTGTAGGAAACTGAGAATGCAAGTAAAAACGGCTCAACAGCTGCAAAAAATTTCTGGTATTTAACAGCGGTATTCACATGGCACTGTCACGCAGGTTTTTGCGTTTAAAAAGTGATTGAGCTTCGAGATCCACACGCATATCAGTGGCTTCATCTTGCAACTGTGAATTAATGTCTAGATTTTGCACATTAAAATCAAATAGCGTAAGAATCCAAACCGGCACACGCATGCCCTATAGGTCCTCAAAGAATACCTTAAAAGTCTTCACTTAAATTTACGTGCTTTGCATATATCTCCAAATCACTGTCAACCATGCTTCCATCTTTTTTCAATTTANGCAAGTTGGAGAAATATTTACAATAAGGCAGTGGCTAGAGTTCCGGTACCGGAACCCTAATTTTTGGCGTGGAGTTTAGCACTGTTCGAGCGCATCGCGATGACTGTTGAAGCGCATCGCCAGCTCAGTTCAAGCGCATCGTCCTGCTACTCAAGCGTTACGCTGTCGCTGACATCGCCGTTCGCGCCTTCAATTCGTGTACTACAACCGGAACTCATTTCGTTGCCTTCAATTCGTGTACCACAGCACGAACTCGTTGTCTTCAACGTATTGCGTACAACAAGAACTCGTTGTCTCCAACGTACTGTATCGCGTACAGCAACAGCTCGTCTCCAATCAAGGTCTTCAACCTATCGCGTTCAGCAATAACTCGTCTCCAATCAAGGTTTCGTCTACAGCAGAAACTCTCCAACCAAGGTATGCTTTTCACTCATGCTAGTGTAACCACGCTTGTTGTTTGCTTTGAGAAGAGGGGTACTGTAGAGACAGTAGAGTTACTGGCGCATCTGTATGTTTTCTTTTCACCCGTAATAGATGCCATGTAATGTTACTGCTACGACAAGCCCTGCAGTAGAGTTGCTAGTTCATCTGTGGGTTTTTCACCCATGTAGTAATGTTACTGTAACCAGAAGCAGCTGTATTGTTTGAGTTCACAGACGGGAAAGCCCTACAGTAGAGTTGCTAGTGCATGTAAAGTTTTTCGACCATGTGGTGCAATGTTACTTAAACCACACATATCTTTTCAACCATTTTATGTTACTGCAATTGCAAGCAAGTGTATTGTTTGTATTCACAAAAGGGCAAGTCCTACAATAAAGTTGCTGGCACATCTGTAAGTTTTTCACCTATGTAATGTTACTAAAAACGAAAAAACTACTGAATACCGAAATCTAAGGTAAATGAGGGCCCAGTTTTTGCTTTCAGCTTGGCAAGGAGGAAGGTTCGCACCCCTTTCAGTTTCACCCTAGCCAGAAAAGTTACTGTTGTAGACCTGGGCTGTATCCTCTCATTGTACAAGATTAGAATAGCTGGTTTCCAAGGTATACAATCCTGTAAAATAGTATTTGTAACCCATGCATGTAATATCTGGTGTATACAAAATTGCATCAGAGTTGTCCAATGAAAACACAACAATTTACCTTAGCTATGTCCAACCTGCAGGCTGCATGCAGCCCAGTCAAAGGTTTTGTGTAGCCCAGTTTAAGTTTTCATTGTACTATAAGTAGCCTACATACTGACAACCTGAAATTTGACCTTTTTGGTGCTGGTAGGTCCTCAGTGCCACTTCAGTTGATGAACATCAAGGCTTCAAATCTTTGACAGTCAAACGACATCTATCAGGCCTGAACGTTCGTCCAGCAACACTGAAAATTTGTTTGTTAATTTCTTCTAAGTGCGGGTTATGATCGTCTGCAAGCCAACATAGCACTGTGCAGCTTTTAATTTGAAATGAAATGAACAGTGACGCCAATATAGCTAGTAGCTACGCATCTGTCTATTGGACCAAACGTCAATGGTCAACAAAACCTCACTGGTTTCGTTGAGTTTTTTTAGCAGTATCTGGTGGATCACGGATGACAGGCTAATTATCTGTGTTGTGGAAAAGTACTTGCAACTTGGATTAAACTATTTTATTCCTCTGAAAAAAACTCAATTTACTGCATGTAAATTACTATACAAATTGAATACATAGTCTGTTCCAGCACTTACATTAATAAGTTCATTCTGAATATATTAAATAAAACCAACACATCTCCTCGCAATGTCCCGCTATTCTGTTGCCGAAGTGTTAACCCGTTTTTAAGTAAAGCTCTTCTTTTTGTTGCTACGTTTCACTAGACGCGCTACGTTACATCTGCTGGCCAACAGGAAGGGTAGCTGCAACAAAGCGAGAATTCGCTACAAACGTTGTACTTGCCACTGGACTATCTGGATTAACGCATACAGATGGGAAAATAGCCTCCTCTGAAATATAACCATAAAAAACGACGCTAAAGGAGGAAACCCAACCACCACAATCGCGGTTCACTGCACAGTTATGTAGGGTGAAGATATCCAAGTTTAATCGATTACGCTTATATTTTAGTTTTAGTCAATTCAATCGATTGCGATTACTCAAAAAACTGTAATCGATTACGATTGACGATTACGATTAACCCATGTCTGGTGGTGGCTAACGACTGGCAGATAAGTGGCTTGAACCTCAATATAGATTGACCCGAAACTTATTGGTGCAACTTTCGGAATTGGGGGAGGGGCAATTGCCCCATTGCCCCCCTGGCTACACGCCTGGCTACTAAAGTAAAGGAAAAGTGTCTCCGGATCCGGGCCCGGTTTTTCACAAACTTTTTTCTCCGGATCTGGTGTCAAGCGAAATTTCTGACCTATTATTGTTTGTCAGCTATTTTGCTTCTCTGAGTAAAGGAATGAAGTTTGGTGTTTACTTTTTTAATGTGTCTTGTGTAAATGAACAGTTTTTGGTTTGATGTCAGATACCCACAACAAGCTACAGTGCGGGAATAATTAAAAAAGAAATGTCTTTTTTAATTTTGGTGACGGCAAACAGCGGTAAGCCAACGCCTGAATTATGTTTCTTGCCGGGGCGGTTGAGGTGAACACTCTTCCCAAAGAGCACTACGGCCATGGGGGTCCGCAGAAATTTTTCCAGGGGGGGAAAAGTTGACGTTTTTCTTATCCTTTTTCAGGTTGTTCACGATGCAACGCAAATGGACGAACACAAAACGCTTCGCCCTTTCTACACCACAAAGAAAATGCCCAATGTTACGACAGTGTTTTCCTTTAAGAAAATTTTACACTAAGCAAATGCTTCTTTTAGTGAGCATGGATATCTTAAGACAGCATTAGCAGAGTTCTAAATTAATTACAAACTTTGCGAATTAGTAGAAGAAGAATGAAATTGTATCAAAATATGAAGAAAATGTATATTTAATTCAAATAGCTTCCCTTGTTTTCTTGTATTTCCATGTTTTGGAATGTTGTAAATGCTTGTTTTCTTGTATTTTCTTTGTTTTGGAAATATAAGAGATGAGATTTTACTGCGCAAATGGTCTGGTGGTACTCCGCAGTTGCGCATTTTAGAGGGAGCATTGGTTGCAAAAAATGCGCTTTGTTGGCAGCAATGCTTCTTTTTCACTCATGTTTCTTTATACATAGTATAAACCAGTGGTGGGCAAGCTTGTTCAATGGAAGAGTCATTTGCAAAAACAAAGAACACCAGCAACCCGCAAAACCAGTTTGTAATGAGTTAGTGTCTATACCAGGGGTTGGCAACCCTTCCTTAGTCGCGAGTCGCGAGCCAAAAACAAACTCTGCAAGGCATGGGGGGCCGTACTAATTTTCCACAAAAAATTCCGTTCCCTTTGCTGTTTATGATGTTGGTAAACTTGGGAATTTTAATCAGGTTACTTCTGATATGCACTGTTCATAACGAAAGCCCAAAATACGACGTACAGTACATTTGTAGCTAAGTGCGGATTCTCATAAGTAGTTGCTCATACGTATGTAATACAAAAAGTGGCAAGTAGGGCATATTCATAAATATAATACCACTAGGCGAGCCATACAGTTAACACACTACANCTTGTAAAGGGGCTGCTGGCCGGACGATTTTGCTTGGCGGGCCGTAGTTTGCCGACCCCTGGTCTATACAAATACGGTAAAGAATGCACGTTTTACATGAAATGATGTACAGTAATTGGCAATGTTAGTTTTTGTTTTATTTTCTAGTCCCCGAAAATCTGGACAACTCGTCGTTAAAGCTCTGCGAATTAATTCTCCCAAGCATTCATTTTTAGGGTTGCACGATGGTTTGATTTTAGGAACTTCATTACAGAGAAAAAAAGTCACAGCAATATGTCGTGCTATATACGGAAATGAGTTGCGCGCTGGTATTTTAAATTCTGGGTATCTTCTGGAACCTGTGGCAAAAAATTAACTGTAGAGTGGCATTGACTAAAATTTTTTTAGTGCCAGTCGTTTCGTTTCTACAGCAGACAAGTTTGTGAAAAACGGTTGGCGAACTGGGCAGCCATCACTGATTAAACACCAAGACAAGTATCGACGTTTTATTATTGCTATATATACAGGCACAACAANTACAGATTTATTTACTAACATGTAGCACGCACATGAGTAGTCTAGTCAAGATGGCCTATGCATAAGTAGTTCAAACAAGATATTTCTCCAACAGCGACTGGTTATTAGAGCAGAAATCACAAAAGGACGACAAACACGATGACTTATATTTCAGAATGCGGACAAACTAAAGTTTTTAATAACCCAGCAGAAGAATCTGATCGATTGTGGGTTTGTTCTTTGTGTTGTGCGGGTTTTAATTTAAACCTTGATTTGAGGTGCTAGGTGGTTGGGGACCCCCGGGCCTAGATGTTGGGGCCCCAATATACAATACATTGCTTTTGACACATAGTATATATTACGGCAACAAGAACATCGATTTATTTTAACAAATGCTTATGAAAGCATTTTCTACAGCATCAACACAACGTATAAAGTAGACAGACTTAAGCATTTGCTATTTTTCAAAAATGCAAATGTTTTTGTCAACTCAGTCATATCTAATATTTTAGCAGTTTCACTTTCAATAGATATCATTGCCAGATTTGCTAGCATTTCATCAGTCACAGATGATCTGTTAAACGTTTTGATTAGCCTCAACTTGCTGAAGCTCCGTTCAGCAGAGTTGCGTGCAGCAGTAATCGGCACACTTTCGTGGCCCCAAGCCCCCTATCCATTGGCGTCGGCAAAAATATTTGCAAGGGGGGGCAACGTCGACATTTTGCTTATACTTTTCAGGTTGCTGACGATGCAATGCAAACGGACGTTCACAAAGGGCTTTACCCATTACAAGCAAAAAGAAATTGCTCCGTTTTACGGCAATAGTCACAAAGAATGCACTTCGTTGGAAGCAACAGCCAGGTGTATTCCGATAAGTTACAACATAGACTATCTGCAGATTTTTCAAGCAGGTACCTTTAACAAAAAAGCAAATTGCAGTGGTGTTTAACAAAACCACAATTATGTCTTTAGTTTACCTAGCAGGACTTGCCATCATCACTTAGAAAAAAGAGCTGCAAACGTCTAAGATCTCGTCCAAAGCAATCAAACACCCTTTCAATAAATCCTTGTTTGTCTTTACTGACTTTTTCATGGTGAACGCTCATCCACATAATCCGGACAAGCGTTCAGTCTCACACAAACAATGGATTTTTTCAAATTTATCATGGTTCTTTTTACACAGTAGGCTATAAAATACGTGGCTATCCGCTATCAGAACTCACTGTATTCCTCCGTTACCTGCGTTCAACACTCGCATGCAGCAAAACGCTTACTGCCGTAACTTGAAGTCAACACGTGAAGATTCGTTGCCATGTAATTGTTACGCAATAAAGTCAAAGTGTAGAACAATCAGCGCGCAAGTATCGCAACTTGCCTCTGCCGACAGGCAAAGCAGCGGACATGAGTGAACTGCAAACACATCACTGCACAACACCAGGACAGTGAACCTGCGTTCTTGTGCACTGTGGGTGTCATACCGGCAAATAGACTGTCAATGCAAGAATGAAATCATTTTAATCGGAAAGGTCCTGACTTCAGTTTTGCTAGAAATTTTGGTTCTTAGTCCCAATTTCCAAAAGGGGGTGCGAATGACCATTTTGCCCCCTTACTGGGGACGCCCATGCCCTTGCAGTTGTATTTAAAGGCCCGTGTTTTTTTTGAAGGCCCAATTTCAAACTTGTGCTTTATTCAGTTATCTGTGACATAGCAATGTTATGTTAATGTAATAAATCCTATAATGACAATATTAATGCCGTGTTAACGTCAAACAATCAATGTTCTATATATTTGTTACAGTAGCCTGTGTTTGATTCCACGCAACCGGCGCAGCAAACACGGCCCACTACAAGTGTTACGCGGTCCTATAAAAAGTGCTGAACGGCACAGTATTATTCGTAAATAACTGGATTTCTCATTGGTGTAAAGTTTCGAGTTTTCATTGGACAACTCTGATGCAAGATCAGGGGCGAATTTTCATTTTCGGGGCCCTGGTCTATTTTAAATTAGGGGCCCTTCTTGAAGGTTTGCGACACTAATGTCATACAAAGCAGCACTGCACGTGCTCTCTACATTCACTGAACAAGTTGTTCCGATTCATAAACATATTACTTTATTCTGAATTCCCTGGATATCAGGAATCAGAGCCGTGTCAGCCGCCCTCCATACCCCACAATTAGGGGGCCACGCTGTCACAGGGGACCCAAAATTCAGAGCTTAAACCCCAAACAAAATTTCAGCCCTCCAAATTGAAATATCAAACACTGGAAATCAGTGAAGTTTTTGTCAATCCGTATCCTTTTCTGTCCTGTAATTTATAGACGGAGCAGTACCTGCCCCTGTTACTTGGAATAACATCACCTGATCAGTGCTGGCGCTACATTTAGGCAAACTAGGCGGCTACCTAGGGTGCTTGGGCAAAGGGAGCGCCAAAAAGAGCCACGAAATATTCAACTATGTGGTTCTGAAAGTGACAAACGTCCACCAGGTAAAAGTGAACGACCATGATGAAAGTGAATGGTACACACGTTCAAGCAGTGTTTGTGGTTTGCTGCATAGGGTCAATATTTTTGTTATTAATTTCAATTTCATATATTTTTCGCCTAATAAACTTTTTTAATGTACAAAAACTTCCTTCTTATTTCAGCAATGTGCAAGTGATGATACGCAGAGTAAGGATCTTCGCATAGGATGGGTGGGCGCTTGAATGGGTCTCGCCTCGGGCAGGGTTGCCAAGTCTAAAAAGACCTTTCAAGCTAGAAACACTGCAAAATACCGCCAGAGTCCCCTTGAATAAAACCAATTACTGTATATAGGCCGCTAGACCAATTATCCACTAGAATCTAGCGGATTTAGACCGCCAGACCATGTTGTTTAGCAGCTATACAGGATTAAAATCCGCTAGATCTACAGTAGCGGACAATCCACTAAATTGGCAACGCTGTCCTACGGTACTTACAACTCTATCAATAACGTGCTGCTGAGCCAGCAAGGCATGTCTTCCTTACTTTATCAAATTCACTTCAATATCATTTTAATTTCACCATTTCTGTTATTTTCATTTCTTGATTTTCCTGGCCCTGCCGCTCTACCAGAGTATCTTCATGTCGAAGACTTAACTAAATCATTAATCGGCCATCCAGTGTAGTTAAGAACACTGTCGAAACGCCAGCATTATCGGCGTTAATATGCTATTTGACCAATGAAATTTTGATTTTAGGATGCATCAACTTTTTAACTAAACAGATTCCAGATGGCACTGAAGACTTTCTGGCATCAGTTCTGGCGAAATTGTGTTTGCAAATGGAACTAAAAAATGGTGAAATAAAAAAAACGAAAAATTAGGATATTTAGTTGTGAAGGCCATTTGGTCTCGGGATGTGCCGTAATGTCGAAATATTTTTTTTGAAATCACCATTGAGGGGCCTCTGGAAGCCTTTTAGAGAGGGCTATGGGGCGCCGTTCGTAAAAATATTATATCTGACAGATTTAGCACAAAAACTGCTATCTCTGCGCATATATAGCTATATATGCGCAGAGATAGCAGTTTTTCTAAATCTGCGCAGATTTAGCTATCTCTGCACATATATAGCTATCTCTGCGCAGATTTAGCTATCTCTGCGCAGAGATAGCTATATATGCGCACAGATAGCTAAATCTGCGCAGAGATAGCTATATATGCGCAGATATAGCTGTTTTTGTGCTAAATCTGTCAGATATAATATTTTTACGAACGGCGCCCCATAGAGGAAAGAGTTGTGCTGCCATGGCACTGTCAGGAACAAAAACAGTCACAATGAAACTAACAAAAAAGGCAGCGGTAAAGTCGTCTGACTACACTGCCATAACTTATTTATTGAGTACCTCACTGGCCTCGAGTAATCTGAAAAATGGATTCAGGCGCTTTGTTCCACGCATTATACATAACAAAAACCAATTCTCAACGCCATAAAGAGAGAATGCTGATCGTCATTAACTTCAGTCCTTCGCGCTCATTCTTCTATAGAGATCTTTTGTTAGCGGCATGGTAAAAAAACGTGCGTTGAACCAAAACAAAAATACAAGTAAAATGCTTACAGGAATGCTGGAAATTGTCCTTACTCCCGAAATTTTGGGGTCCGCCGAAATTAGGGGCCCTAGGCTTAAGCCATTTTAGCCTAATGGTAAATCCGCGCCTGTGCAAGATACACTGGATATTACAGGCGCAGGCTACGAATGCGATTTAATATGATTGTGTACAGATTATTCTATTCTTGTACAGTGAAAGGATACAACACAGGTCTACAACAGTGGTGTGACTGACAGGTGTTCAAGGGTGCGAAGCTCCGCCCTGACAAGATAAATGCAAAATCTGAGCCCCCAGTTTGCTTATATTTCGGTATTCAGTACTTCTTTGGTTTTCAGTAAGTTGTTGTTTTTTGCGTTTTTCGGAAGTTTTTGGACTGTTATTTCCGGGTGATTTCTGGTTGTGGTACATAGAAATCCGCATCCGGATGCACTTTCATTTCTAAACTTTTTTCTGAATGTTGGCGTGGGACCCCCCAAGGTGGCCATTGGGCCTCTTTCAGCTACGTTTCCCACCCTGGCTAAAAGCTCTAGCTGCGCAGCTGGTCTACAACTTAATTTTCCAGAGTAGTTTTTTACTAGGCTATACTAAAAATGCTTACAATCAACGTGGATTCAGCAAACGTTACCTGCACAACAGTCAGCATACCAAAGCAAATGCTGACAACGAAGCTATTCACAATGCATTTCGCAATGGTTGGCTTTAAGAAGTTATAGGTCGTGTGAAGATCAATTTCTTTGACGTATTAGATAAATATAAATATGAATATTGAAAGGGGAAATGTGTGAAATCAGTTCTTGGTGAGTTCAGTTCTGGTGTCTATATGCCGTAACAAAGGTACTCAGTCAGATTTGGGGGACCCCTTTTAGCCCGCCCCCCCGCCCGGGAGGTACGTCCGGCTCTGATCAAAACACCAAAGTGTGTCTGAACATGTGAAACATATGATAAGATACTGAGGTCTTCAGCTACGTTTGCAGACAATTTTGTTACCTGAGGTCACGTCGTGAAGGCATGTTTTAGCAAAAGTGCAAGTACAGCATAAACTGTTGCACAACGCTGCCTTGCAAAAAAATTCAAATAGCAATTCCCATTATTTGCATTACAATTTAAACTTTCTCTGATCAACAATGTTCTTAATAAGAAAAGTAATACAACAGGAGGAAAGAAAATGCCTTTGATCATTATCAATATGAATGAACAGACATGTGAAAAATGTTGGCAACAAAACTGATGTGAATTTACGTAACCTTGCATGTAACACATGAGCAAAACAAATACTGAACAGTGAAACCGACGACAAAAAATGTAGTTTGACACGCGAAAAATAAAATTATTCTGATGTAATTCTAATAACAGAAAAAAGGCCAAAGCAAACGAATTAAAAGTTTCGCGTGACCCTGTTACCATCATCAGCAGTGTTCGACGTGAGCTGAAACGAGCTTGCAAGATTTTTGTCCACTTGGGGAATTTGAGACCAGTAAGGAGAAAAATGTATGAACCGATGTTTGTTTCAACTAAAAAAATGAGATTGAATTTGGTTGCTGCGTTGCGAGTTTTTAAGTGAAATATTTAAAGTTACAAGGTTTTGGCTCAAATTTAAAAGTATTGGCCAAATGTTGCAAATTGAAAAAGTATCTGTTTGGAAGGAGCTTCAATGTGTAAATAATGTTGTTAGCTGTTGGGCAAAACCACCATAAACGTCGGAGTTGTTAAACCTATGATGACACATGACAACAAAGTATTATTGAAAGTTTGTTTCAGCAGGGAGCGGTAAATCACGCGGCTTTACTATGAACGCCGCACTAAAAGTTATTGCTTGCAAAGTGGACGAGCGACCTCTTAGTGGCGAGACCATTATATAGGGTGTAAACGGAAACGCATTCGACCATGACACAGATGATTCACGAGCGAATTCCGCAATACATTTGGAAGCTGAGATGATGGCAAATGCGGAATGCGTATCGAGGAGCTCAGTATCAAAATTTATTGTCAAATGCGTATCAAACCTGCAACTGCTTACTCGCCTTCAATGTCACTGTCAAATAACGCGTAAAAATGCAAAACACACCAATAGCTTTGTGGATTACTCAAAATGAATATTCCAACATTTGGAAAAACCTCTCCAACTTGTCTTATTACGCAAATAGTGGGATTACATACGTAATTTTAGTAGTGAAGTATTTACAATCTTGAACAAACTATTTCTTTTAAATTTGAAAATCATTTAGACCTAATTTCAATAGCCTTAAGCAGGTATTTTTCGAGGTGTTTTAGGGATCCGATTCGGGTTCCTAGAATTTAAAATCGGGTCTGTAAAATCAGCGAAAATTATCATGGGGTCCCTAGAATCAAAGATAACCGGGTCCCTAGAATCAGGGGAATCGGGTTCCTACAGGTCCATACCGGGTACCTAACATTTTCCTTGCAAAAAAACCTGGTCTTAAGTAGAAGCGTTTTTATTTCTCTTTTGAATTCAAAAGAAAAGTAAATAAAAATTATAAAGAAAGAAGCGCTGATCTTTTCATCGCAAAGTTTCTCTGGAAAAATAACTATTAGCTGTTGTAGTACTTTAAAAAACGAATTTGCCAAAATAATAATAAAGCACCTGTGTCATTCCACATGGGATGTGGCCTCTTTCTCTGTTGTAGCATGTCATTAGGCGAAGCCATTCTTCACAATTTTAATTTACGGGTTGATGATTCACAATCACTGTGATGCGACTAAATGGGGACCTCGTGACGTATGCAAGCTCACGCAAATTGCCACCTGCGTTTTCAAAAGGGAGAGGGTGGCACAGCAATTGCTTGAGTGCTTTTTACTACACGAACAGTGTGCGCTTGAATTAGATATCATAGATGACCGTCACACTGATGGATCAATGAACCTGGTCGGATCGCAAAACAATTGTCAGTGTTTACTCGTTGGATTAAGCACTGACAAAAATAGTAAAGAAAATGTTGCTGATTCAGCGTGTTTCGTTAAACGCTAAAATTCAAAATATTTGGTGGGAGAAAAATTTATGGAAATATGTTGGGAGCATGGCACAGATCAGTAGATTTCAAACGGCTAGCCAAAAACCGCCATAGGGTGTCACGAGAATTTGATGTTAATGATACTTACTTTTGCATGAAAGTTTAGCAAGCTCACTCTGCGTTTTATCAGATGCTATCAACTGCGTGAACGATTGCCACAGATCGCGAATGTTTGCAAAATTTATTTATATATTTTGCAATTTGTGGCAAAATTTAAGTTTTGGATGAAATTTTTGAAACTTTTTGTAAAATGTTAAGAGTTTCAGGAATATTTGTTTTGTTAGCTGTAAGACTATGGCTAGGGTTGAAAATAAACTACGCACATCAATCTCGCGGTCGGTTGTTTCAGACATTCATCCTCAAGAATCAAAACAAGTTTCAAGGGTAGCAGCAGAAGCTGTTCTGACTGATAAAGCATCTGCAGTTTCTGAAAAACAGGTAATGTACAAAAAACTTATGAAGAGAAATAGTTGGTTTGCTAGCTTTCACGTAAACGCTTTCGCTATTTTCGTAAAGTCTGCGATGTAAGTGCTATGGGATTTTTCTAGAGATAAAACGGTAAGCTTATTGCGTGCGAAGCTAACGACTTTGCAGTCCAGGTATTCGGATCTTTATGGCAGGTAATGGAATTGTCAAATAAATTTTGTGAGGCAAAGTTTTAAGTTCTTTAGCTTTATGTTGTGATGTAGATTGCTGGCATTGGAGAAACTTGTAAGTTGAGTTGAACTACTTAGCACATCAATAACGCTGAAGCAGTTTTAATTTCAAAAGTTTTCATTTTTCCTGTAGTTGCTTGTCGGACTTATGCAAAGATCTGTTTGTATTCAGTTTAGCAGCATTAAGATATACAGTAAAGTACTCACCAAAAGAGGTTTTCCAAATAATATATTTGTTGGCGGACTGTAAAACCATTCCTGTGACGTAAATTTTCACTGCATATTCTTCCTTACAAAATATGTTCTGCGTTACGTTTTATTCTTCACCTACAGATTACAAAATATGTTCTGCTTTACGCTGTATTCTTCACCTCCTAGAATGTTTATGTTTTCTCGATTGATAGAATTTAGAAAAACACTAATAGTTGTCTTACTCAGCCAAACGCCTGGATGTTTCAGTGTTTTACTTTTTCAAGTCACTCATCTTGTTGAGGTTGCTAGAATCATTTACAAAAATTAATTCCCAAGTTTCCTGTAAGGTTGCAACAAAAACCTGTAAGCGAAGATTGTAAATATGTCATTTGGATAAATGGTTCTTTTGTCGGGAATAAATGTTTTTCGTTTTTATCGGAAGTTGTGTTTGATTTATGCTATCGCGATTAAAGAGCAGAACCGGAACCAACTACCGCAAATCCAGACATCCAAAGCGTACACTTCAACTGATTTTTTAAAGACGCTTTCTAAATCAACATACTTTTTTCCTGATCCTAATTTAGCTATGGTTACATTGTCTTGATCATGAAAAAACAAGTAACTTTGTCGAAGCATCGAAAATAATATTTTATTATTGGTAATTATTTATGCAACGATAAACAGTTTTAAGACAGCTTTGTTTGCAGCACAGTGTCGCACTGCCAGATTTTACGTTAACTCTTGACCTCGTACCAGCAAACCTCCACCCGGTTTCGCGCAGAAAAGTGGTTGTGCGCTGGGCAGCGGGATCCAAACAAACATCCAGTTGTCCACCCAGACCGGCAAAGCTCCAGATGGGAGGGCTGCTGGGAGCACGGCTTCTGCTCTTCCTGAGGTTCAGATTGGAAAACAAGGGAAACCTCTCTTTTCGTTTCAACTCTCTCAAGTTGTAAATGTGTATGGTTGTCAACCTGCTCTCTTGTCAAACGCGCATGTGAACCCCGCGAGTCGCCATGGAAACCTTTCTCCAGGTGAAGTAGGCGTTGTATACCGCTGTTTGCCGACTGGCTTGATATCTTAGCATCATCTACGAAAAAAACAAGTTTCTCTTTAAAATGCAAGATTTGTCCTATTATTTGCACACACTTAACTAAAGCATGATAATGATGCAAAACAGGAGGACCTGTTACAAAACTATGCTCAATTTTAACTCTCCAGCACTTACGTTGCTGCTACAAGTCACTAATTATGTATATAATTTCTTTTTAAACATGTTGTAAAAAAGGAAAACTTATAATAGACTATGTAAATGATTTGTAAAGTAAGTCGCAGCAGAGCGAAAAAACAGTTTTGAGTGCCATAATGTTTATTTTTCTATTTTCTAACATCTGTTAATCTGATCGTACTTCTATTTATCTTACTTTTGCATTGATCAGACGTCATATTAGTACTGGAAGATTTACGTTTAATTATTAAACATGCAGTGAATACCAAAAAAGTTGCAAAAAGCTTTAGCGTGAGAAAGTGTGAGCCCATGCAAGTAATTTATTGCCCTGACAGGAAGGCAAGTCTGCGGCTGTATGGTCAAAGCTTTTAACAAAGTCACTGTGATTTTTGCCATTTGTCACTTAAACCTGCAGGAAAAGCATGCTAAAAGTAAATTGAATCACTTGGTTGGCAGTAAACCCCCCAACGAATGAAGCAGCAAATGAATTGGATGAGAAACAGAAGACAACAGCGACCATACGAAGCACAATCAACAGCCAGCAACCTGATCAACTGACTGAAAGCACCGCTCGGTTGGTTTCCCAAATGTTTTTATATAACGTATTTTCAGGTAATTCTTTTGGCGGGATTCGAAAAGGGGCCATGGAACTTGTTGTGGTTGCCTAATGACAGTGTCACACATATGAAGTTTCTCGTGATGTTGGAGTTTTACTGCTGTTTCATGTTCCGATTATAAAATAGCCTATTGATCTTTTTTTGTATTGTAAACACTTTCAAACCTAACATCCGTGTTCATACATGATTGCTCAACTAGTCCTAAAGTTACAGGCCATCTCTATCAGTGGATTACAACCATACGAGCCATTGCAAAAAAACTTAACTGGATTCAAAGTTGAAATTACCGTCAAAGCTCTGCAAAAAAAGCGATTTAACAAAACTTGAATTTGAATTCACAAAATCCGGACTTTTTAAGAAGCAACAAGAGTTTGACGAAAACTTCCAAACTTTAGGACGACGAAGAGCAGCGGACAAAAGATCGTCTGCAGCGTCGCTCCCACAGTGAGAAAAAGCGCTACCCATTCACAACCATCAGTAGATGCACAGCCGCTTGGCATTTCCAATGATGGTGGCATACGAACACCTGATATCGGCGTACTTTCTCCACCTCAAAACAGAAGTTCAGAAATGGTTAGTGTACAAACTGTATGCGTAGTGTTGTGGCTGCAGTCGTAGGTACTTGAAAAAATTGAACGATTAACTTACAGTTTTTAGTTTGTTTAAATTTTCTGAGCTTGAAAACAACACTCGCTTCACTCACTGTCCATACCCGCTTTTTGTCTCTGGTGCGTCGCGGAGCAAAATCCCACAGTTTTCAGCAACATCTGATGCTTCTTCAGCCTTCACACAATATATGACGTGGCCAAGCCAGGTTTGGAGATGTAATCTTGACACCTGGTCCTTGGTCGACCTCTGGGCCGCATTCCCGTAGGTTTAGCCAACATGACTCTCCTTGACAACCTCTTTTGGGGTATTCTGGTCACGTGGCCGAGCCATTGTGCTGTAGCTCTTTATTCGGACAAGTGGTTCGAAAATAATTGAAAACCACGTAAAAATAGCAAGCAATCTGATGGACAGAATATTTTTGAAATTTTTTAAAAATTATTAATAAAAGAGTAGAAAAAGGAGCAAGAACAGCTATATCGTCCACTTTGCAGTTTGTTAATATTAGTAGTTTTAAATTGCTTGTTCTTTTTTTAATACAAGTCATATTTTCTCTTCAGCCTAAGAGTTTAATAGATGGAAAGTTCATTATCAAAGGCGTAAATGTTTCTTGCGGAGAAATGTTTAATCGTTTCTGTACGACAAAAATGCAACCGACTGATATATAAGAGGAACCTTATATTTTGACCAAAGGCTTCATTTGTTGTCAAAAATAAAACATTGTTTTCAATTTATTATCAAATTTTGCTGATGTTAGAATATTTTTAACTGCTGCAAACATTGGGCTAGCATTTGAAAGTGTGCTAATTTTTCAGTCGAGATTCTTACCGCGCATTTTTTCAGCCAATGCGCTTGAGGTCTAGATTAGAGGAGCATCCCTCACCATCACTACCGTGGGGACATTTTGCATTTGAAGCACTACGCATTTGAAAATTTTGAGGTTTACCAGAGATAAATTTCTACCTATTCTAAGAATAATCATTTTTGGGTAAAACGTATTGCGCTATGACAGTTTTCTTTGTCCACAATTTATTACTGGCATGCCTCACCTTCTATTTGTTCGTCTGAGCAAAAATTAGTTTTAGTTTATTTCAAATAATAAAGCCAAGACACATAAATTTCACACACCAATGAAGTGTGGGTTATTTTTATTATTGTTTAACCAAAAAATTACAGCGAACGTTAAATTGTGGTCGGAGACAGTAAAATATGCATTCTGGAGCATTCTGGAACACTAAATCAGGACATTTTTGCAGGTCTCAAATTGCGTTGGTGCTTTTTCAAAAACGATAAACGTATTGTAAGCTAATACACCCAAATCATAGCTTATATAATATTTTTCCGGTATTTGTAACTAAAGCAGTTCTTTTCACATCAGAGCAAAATCAAGGTACAAGCATTTTTTTCTTTTTCTTCAAATAGTTTAAAACTTTGGTCAAAATCTGTGGTCCTCAGATGTACTTTTATTTAACTTTGACTTTTTGTGGCACCTACCAGTTGCAAAACGATGCAGCAAGCAGAAAGGACAACACCCTGCCTGCTTCTAAAATGACTTCACCCGCCTCTGCAGCTGAAGCTAACTTGCAGTCACAAGATGGAGGCAGTTTTGGAGTAAGTTGCAAGGTTCTACCTTGCCTGTTTTTGATATTACTGTTAGCGTTAGGATGTACCTCTATTAACTTGTATGGTATAAAAAGATTTGCTTACGAACTATCGCTTGTTGAAACAAGTTTGGAAGAAGCACTGCGTAGCTTTGCATGGCATTTCTAAATCAGTGTGTGTGAGGGTTAACCTTAATTGTTGAAAAATATTTACATCTGATTTGATTTGGTTAACGACTTACCACACACTTTTCCATACGTTTACCTACAAACTTATCACTTAGGGGCTTTTTCATATTTGTTTGTTCCAAAAGTGTATTACATGTGCAGTCAATTAAATCACATTTTTATTTTTAAGTTTTCATTCTTTTTCATCGTAGTAACGCTTCTGCGACTTGCGTTATTAAGAAATCACAGCCTGAAATTGAACAAAGAAACGAGGGTGTATATGAGACAGCTGCAGATGAAAAGGAAACTGCGAATGACGAAGCAGAGCACGTGACCAGCAGCGGCATGAATGTTAACAAAGGGAAACCAATGCTTGGTGCAAGCTCTGACATGGATGAAAAATCAAATAAGAAAACTCCTGAGCCCATGGTAAATGATTTGCAGTAGATTGAAATGATTGTTCTAAGAAGCGAAACACTGGAAGTAGAAGCAAGCCACGGTGTTCATGGTTGAAGCTTTCGACCGCAGCAACAATAATTGTGTTGCCAATCCTTTGTTGGCTCAAAGTCAAATAAGCAGTTAACTGTGGAAATTCCGTGAGACTTAATTTGTCTTGCATTTTGAAGGAAAACTTAGGTCACTCGATCACCTGTGTGGAGTGTGGTTGTTTTTCAAAATATCTAAAAGAATTACAATGGATGCTGACTACGTGTCTTTCCAGGACAACCTAGTCGAAACTTTGAAAGATGCGTCTACACTCGACATTGGTGTATTCAAGACAAATTCTAGCAACATCAAAGAGGAAACATTTGCTAAAACGACAAACATAATTCCAGAAAATGACAGAAAGAATTCAACTGACCTCTCCTTGCTTACAGCAAACAAGATTCCAAACGTTGCGACAACTGTCAATTTCTCTGGAAAAGCAAAAGTGAGCTTGAGGTTCATTCACAAATCCTCTAACAAAATAAATGTATTTCATTTCAACAAAATAACTACTGTAATGCGAGGTCTCAATAAATGGTGCAGTAATTTAAAGCTTTTTTAAAACGGTTTGGCTTGATTTTTAGAATGACTGCCACATATTTAACAGGAAACTGGAAATTTTCTAAACACTGAAGCAGATCTTACCGCAACGCCAGCTGGAAACGAAAAGAGGGAGCCGAAACTTCTTACGGAAGCGAAGACTCGCGAATCGATTCTAGAAAAAGAACAGGAAACCTTACCTGAATCTGCCGTGGTACACAAAAGGGTAAGAAAGATGTCAAGTACTGTTTTGCGGTTTCATGCACAACATCTATTAAAAACCGGGTAATTTAAGAAAATTTAAGGTTTTGCGTGGACTTGACCAAAAGTCTTCAAGTATGAAAATCAAAAACTATTTTCGCGTTTTGGCGGCTTAGTTTGAATTGCAAGAAAAGTTGAGCATGCTTGGTTGCATGAATCAAAATTCAACACAAGCAGATGAAATTTTCCACTGAACACCGAAACACTGTCAACAAGTCCTCAAGACCACACATCACTGTCTTCCTGGTATATAGCGACACTGCTAAATTTTTGATATTTTGGAAAAATTATCGAACAAGACATATCTTCTGGGGTGTATGCGCGATACAAAGCTGCAGCAATACCGTTATCATCACGCACGTTAGGAACATCAGAAACATCAGATCAACAGCAAACGATACTATGCAATTGTTTCGCTATTCCAGGGCTTTTTAAGGTGTTTTATTGAAATTTGGTCCCTAGAATTGAAAATTGGGTCCCTAGAATTGAAAATTGGATCCCTAGAATTGAAAATTGGATCCCTAGATTCAGAGAAATCGGGTCCCTACACGTCCATACCGGGTACTTAACATTTTCCTTAAAAAAAACTGCACTATTCATTTGGCGAAACACAAATATTTCCTCAGTAAAAGGACGGTGAACATGAGGAAAAAAATTTTTGGCTCTCGCAAGAAATCAGCGACTTTGAAGATCAGTGTAAGGGTAGCAACAAGTTTCTGGACAAAATGGAATCAACTGCTGAAAACGGGAGCAAAGCTGGGTTTCCAGATGTTAAATCAACTGATGATTTCGGGTCCCTACAGGTCCCTACAATTATGGCCTTACGTAGATTTTGTTTTAATATTCACGGGTCCCTACATTTATGGCCTTACGTAGATGTTGTTTTAATATTCACGGGTCCCTACATTTATGGCCTTACGTAGATTTTGTTTTAATATTCACGGGTCCCTACATTTATGGCCTTACGTAGATGTTGTTTTAATATTCTCTGCATAACTTTTGGCCCTGCATTTTCTTTCAGCAATTTTGACGTGGCTGGCTGTCTTGGGTTTGCGTTTGACGTCTTTTGCGTCACAGCATTGTCTCTTCTTGCGTCACAAAGCCTTATGGT
>JGI24021J15306_10002468_pt1 | contig 20043 bp, 6 predicted proteins | sample Ectturendosymbi1_FD_15306 | JGI IMG/M metagenome (IMG submission 15306)
ATGAATACCTGCTCACCTCTGCTGTGGATGCTGCGTTGGTGGCACTGGGAAGTCACTAAGGTGGAAGTCAGCCAGTTCGCACCTGTTTTCGAGAGCCTGCTTTTTGAATTTCCCGAGGCCTATATGCAGGGCCGCAACCAGTTGATATATCTTTTTTGGGGGGGGCAAAATGATTGCCACTTGTTTTACCTAGCAACTAAAATAATTTTGGCCCTTTCCAAACGTTTTTGAAAAATTCGGAGGGGGCAATTGCCCAGCTGCGACCTGGTTGCGGGCCTGCCTATATGAATCCGTCATTGATTGTCTCATACATACCTGAAAACCTGTTGTTAAAATTTTTGAACCCAACTTCTTCTGGCAGCCATTCATTAACGCGGAACAAGTTACCGGAAAAGCGCCAAGTACCGCTGTCCAAGTGTTCATGTTAACCTCACCGGGAATCGAATCCAGAATTACAGACTGTGGAGAAGTTCACGCCTGTATGTAAGTCTTTGCACGCTTGTGTACGGGTCCTCATTGTGGATAGAATTGGAAAGCACTTGTCAATATGGGCGTCAGAAGGATTTTTTCCGAGGGGGGGAGGCAAAAGTGGATTTTTCCAGGTGGTGCCTAACAATGGTGAATGTCATTTCGATAACTCAAAACTAGGAGAAAAACATTTTTCTACTATAAGTTTAATAAGAAAATGTCAAATTTCAAAATCCAAGGCAACACCCCTCTGCCAGCGCCCCATGCCTGTCAAAATTAACATCTTATTGGAAATGCTGACCAATACCTACCTGTTGTTAAGTTTTTTTTCGCAATCGAATGCCTGCAGAAATCGCATTTAGGAAAGCGGGGCTGACGTGCTGGTTAAACACAAATATTTACTTGTGGTTGTGCTGTAGACTTTGTTGCATTCAACTTGACTTGTCCTGCGTATTCGTCATTGCAGTGCACGATGCGCCAGTCTTTTGCTGAACTATTTGTTCGAGCCTTGGTTCCATTGAAGTTATCAGGAAGTCACAGCCTTTTTGCACTCGGCACTAGTTTCTCAACGGTATTGCAGACCATTGCATCTGTTTTGGTTTAGCTACTAGCAAACTTATCAGCAGGAAGGTGAAATAGAGATTAACTAGCTTTTTAGGGGAGTTTTTTCTTAGTGCGAATTGATTTAAACGATAGATACATATGCACTTTTTCGTATTTGATGAATTCAACAAAATCATTTAACATGTAACATTGGCGTTTCCATGTCATCTCAGAGGTTAGATTGAAGATGAAAGTTGGTAACAATCAGGGGTGTAGTGGGGTGGTAACGGCGTTCCCATACCCCTTTTTGGCGAGTTCCCACACCTTTTTGCACTAGTAACCTTGCTTTAAGGGATCCAAAAGATCACATTAAGGCTGCGATCTCACAGATGGGCTAGCAACACGCAGATTTGCACTGCTAGTCAAAAGTGTACACAGTGAAACAAGAGGATCCAGTGTGGAAATTCTTGTAGTGTAGGCGAATGGTCACTTTATACGAACTATTTGTTCAGTTTTTTTATTTGGTGTGGGAACGGCGTTCCCACATCTCTTTTTGCAAAGGTGTGGGAAAGCCTCTTGCGGAAATGGCATTCCCACACCTCTTTGTTTAGCACTACACCCCTGGTAACAATTATGGTAAAATTACATGTTTAACTGGTTTAATCCAGTTTTACAAGCTGTTGAAGTTAACTAGCTGATATTTTTTGTGAACTGCTCTGCCCATTTTGCTGATATCGAACTACTTTGTTTACTTATTTTATCTGACGTTGATTTAATGCATTTTGTTTCTTTTGCTGCTTGTAAAGCGTCTTCAATTAAAAATTGATTTGTGCTAGCTACAGAACTTGACTCACATGGTCTTTCGCCAACTTTTTGTGATTCAAACATGTTAGATAACAATCATCAATTTGCTAAACCTTGAGTCTCTGATGTTTTGTATTTTCATCAACATAAAATTAATGTCTGCTCCTTAATGCTGTTGTTTTTTCTCTTGCTGCATTCGTGTTACTTCGTGATTTTAGTCGCAAAAATGCATGAATAAGCCATTACCATGCGCTCTCTGCAAATTAGCGTTCTTCAACATACGCTTGTCGGTTAGCAGCTGATTTAATTATTTAAATGAATGGTTCTGCGCTGACCAAATTTCACATGTCCCGCGGCTCTGGTATCAAATTGCGTTGTATACGGCCGTCAATCTGGATAATTCTGTGTCGGAGTAGCGGCGGTTTCTCGCTATTTGACGTTTCCTGTTGTGTTTTGATGTGCTGAGACCGAATATGAGCATGGATGCTGTTGCAAAGAAGTTTATCTGCTTGAAACCCTGAGCGAAATGCCTGGACTAGTTTTACGGTTGAAAAATGTCCTAAGGGACTTTCCAGTCAAAATGGCAATTAAACCATCTCTTTAAAGCAGTTTTCAGTAACTAATCGCATTTTAACAGGCGTACATTCCCAAGCGCGAAAAGAATTGGGTCAATACCAAACAGACCTGTTAGATTCGTGCAGCAAGGGCAGCCAATGCGTGCAAGGCAACGCAGAAACGCGAGCGGCCTACGTGCGTATCGACGAATGCGCGATTCTGAATTAAACTTCGCGTTACTGTGTAAAAAAACTTTTTAATGTTGCATGTAAATGGCCTAAGGCTCTGACAATGTTGCTGGTCAACCAAGTGATTGGGCAATTGAATGGTATAGCTTTCTTCATCCGCAAGAACGTTTTCGCTTGGCATTTCCAGGGATTTTAATGTTCCCGGCACTGTATTATGATGTAAGAAAGAGTAATCCAAATCTATATACCAAAAAGGATTACTTCATCTCGTAACAGGCTTCATTTTACAAACGAAAAAACGACAGTTTAAATAGGCACTCTGCTGCTCAGTTTAGAACGATGAAGGAAGATCTCATTCCAATCATCGATTTCACTTCATGTGGTCTGAATGTGCCAGAATGCTCCAGGGAAGACTTGCTCAAATCTGGAAAAGCTTTGCTTAATGCTTTTTCTGACGTTGGTTTTGTATATCTAAAAAATGTTGGAATCGAACGGTGAGTAATTGGTTGAAGTGGTTACGCGAGTTCATTGAGCGATTCGAAATTGATAGTAGCATTGCTTTGCTCTAGAACAGCTTTGTCCAACCGAAGTGCCATTTGTCCAACTGGGCCAAAAGTTATGTCACTATTTTAATGAGGGCCACGCTATGAATAACTTAAGTTTAAGCCAGGGGTGGACAATTAGCGGGCCAAATGTGGCCCGCCACAACGTTTTCAGTTGCCCGCGGAAGCATTCGGGAAAAATCTTCAAACCTGAAATTTGTTGAAAATTGTGTGAGGTTACATTTGTCTCATTGAATTGGTTGCGCTGAATAAAGTGCATTTTCACAAAAACAATTATAATAAAACCTTTTCTGTGTACCATAATTGTTTTGGTCTTATTTATTCTGCGATTAAATTAGAAGGTATGGCCCTCCACTAAACGTGGCCTTCCCAAAGTGGCCCCCAAACCAAAGTAATTGCCCACCACTGGTTGATGCTATTGAAAGTAACAATAATAACGAATGTTTACCATCTTTAATCACTCCTAAATTGTTATGTTATAGGGAAGTGTGGTGCCAAAGAGAGAGAACAGAGAGAAAAACCAGAATAAATTGAAATCAGTGTTGCATCGAGGTGTCAATGTGGATGCATAAAAATCTACCAGTAAGCAGTATACAGACGTGATCAAGTGGGACCATTGCATCAACAACGTCGAATTTAGGATGTTTAAATTAGGACGGGTTTTCATTATATTGTACATAGAATCTAAAACAACGAAAACCTTCAACTGGTTCGCCCAAAACCCTCGGTTGGGGTGCAGGTTGGGCTTATTTGCTCTAAGCCACGCCTGCGCAACATACGGTCCGCGAAAGCTTTTCTTGCGGCCCGCGAGAGCTTTCTCAATTGTAGAAAATGCTGCAAAATCTCGAATAAGGAACGATCGTTCTATAACTTCTTCCATACTACAACGAAATCTCTACATCCGAAGGAAATAGACTTTTGCGGCCCGCTGCAAATTTATGTTGATAATTTGGCTCTTCGAGTATTCTGAGTTGTGCAGGCCTGCTCTAGGCTTTGAACATCGTTCTTCAAGAGTTGTCAGTGCGTAAACAATAATAACATTTGGCTATGCACTACAGAGTCCTGCCTCGGGTGGGTTAACCCGCGCGAGTTGCGGGTACCCGCATTTGCGAGGCGTGTGCGGGAACCCGCAGAGCGCTGCTAGTAGACGAATGTTTTATTTGGCTGGGCATGTCGTGAATAGCAGAAGAGTAAATTTATTGAATTCGGCAGTGAACGATGTACTCTTTTTCAACAGTTCTGTTGAAGCTAAAAAAGAAGCGCTGAAGGTTGACTAAAAGGTTTCGGTTTTACTTTACAGTGTTTCTTAAGAGCTTATGTTGCTTTTGAAATGAAACATTGATTAAATAGCCACTAGCGAGTAGCGATGGAACACGCTGCATGAGTTTTCATTGGTTTTCAGACACAGTGACAGGTGCAGGCTAGGTTTATTTTCGGTCATAGACTGAATTATATCTTAGATTAGATTACCGAAAACATTAAGTCAATTCGGTCAGTGTCTGAAAATATATAGACTATAGTGAATACTGTTACGGTGAGTTTTAATATTACTATGAGACAAACGACCGAAACGTCTCAGTGACCGAAATGTCTCAGCGAAAAAATGACCGTTTTTAGCTTCAACTAACGGATATATGTTGTTACTTCGTATATGAATTGATTGAACTTTGAAAGCAGAAGTGCTGCAAACAGTTTTTGGTATTTTTCCTGCTGTCAAGTTTTCGATCACCTCTGTAGGTGTTTTAATTCACTACAAAGAGAAACTTCACAAATTCTTAAATTTCTTTGAGAATTTCTGAAAGATTTCTTCATACAATGCTTCATGTGCATTTCACTTGCTGCAGAGTATATCAAAATATTACACTTCCCCTTTCACTAATTTCTTTATTCTATTGAAAATTTGACGTGCAAAAACGTGTTTGAATAACCTTTCGCTTTGTTTCACTCAACTTCGGAAATACATAGTACTTGCTCAAAACATACAATGCGATTTAGACCTCAAACCAAAATGGATGCAACTCTGTTGGTTTGGGGTCTACTCGGCACGTAAGCGTAAATAATTTTTTCAAATTCCAACTTAACAATTTCATACAGTCAATTTTGCTGTTTGCCTATTTTCGCCAATTCGACGAAACCTTGGTAGCGATTTTATCAAGCTGGATATTCTGTGTTTATTTCAGATCCCTAGTTGACAAAATTTTTAAGGAGACTGAGAAGTTCTTCACTAGCCCTCTAGAAGAGAAGCTGCCGTATAAGAGAAAACCAGGAACAAATTTCGGGTACATTGGAACAGGAGAAGAGAAGTATATCTTGTTGTGTTCTTATGTTAGCATGTTTTCCGGCTCTGCAAAACTTATGCAGGTTTTCCATGTACAACAATTTAATTTTCATTGGAAATTTGTGGACAAAGTACAATCGCCCAGTGATCAAAATGACTTGCTTGTTTATAGAAAGCCAAGAAAAATCACAATACAGATTCGAAAAATGACCGCCGAGCACGATTATTGATATATCAACGCAAGTTTATACTTTTTTTGCACAAAAGAAGCGGTAGAATCGACACTTCTTCAATTCACGCGATAACACACCTATAACGAATGCACAAAGAACCTTTCAGATCTTATTTAAATTAATTTTGATGTTTTGAAACAAACAGGAAGTCCATAGAGTACAAGCACAAACTGTCTACACAACGCAGTTTGATAAAAACAGACATAACAGAACGTTATACAAAGCGTTGAAGATAGAACCACAGGGTTACAGATACTTTCTTGACACTATTGTTCGCTATCCCTAACCCGTAACACTTGGTACAACACTGCAACCAGAGTAGGACGCTGAGTCCAACCCTGATTAAGGCCAGATAAAGTACGCATTGTGTTGTGACACGCACACGCCCTCAAACGAACAAACACTGTAACATCCGAGCACTCAGTCACAAAGTGAAATGTAGTCCTAGTGTTCAAAGAATCAGGACAAATGTAAACAATCTGACTGCATCAAAGCGCGCAACCATCCTTTATTAAATTTTTTGCATCGTTCAAGAACGAGTTACACGTTTTTCCGCAATAGGGCCTCAAAGGTAGAAATGTTACATTGAACCACTTGTCTACCACAGACAAATTCGCATCTGCTCGACGTATGAAACAATGGTCTAGGTTTGTTTTTCGCAAATGCCTTACAAACAAAGGTCAGTGGCCCAAACGAAGGAAAACAAGTATGCAAAAGGCTCAGCCGAAATACAAACTTCTACGCAGGAAGCCAGTTTGCAAATATCTTTAGAAACATAAGTGCACAATTTGCGGTCATTTACTACTACCGTGAATTGACGAAAACACTGCATAGGTGCCTCAAAGTCAACAAAACTAATTGGTTCTTGAAATCACTACAAGAACTGGTAATATTTTAGCAAAAATCAAAGATCCCGTCAGCATGTATAATCGTCAGGATTGTTTACAGTGTTCCATTCGTTGATGAAGATATTTTACTAAAGGCCAAAAATTGTTTTTAGTACAATGTATTTCCGAAGTTGAGTGAAACAATACTTCAAATTGCTTCTCCCAGACGCATATCCCTAGTAAAGCACATACTTGGAACTAACTGTCCTTTGGAAGGAATCCTTTCAAAACTATGCATCAGATATTAAAATCTTACTGAGCATAAATTTTGCCTACTGTGCAAACATCAGTTCTCATTCCAACAGAAGGTCTTATTCAGAGTGATTGAAGTTTTCATTTCTGACACAGTTTTCGTCTCCGCTGAAAACTGGCAGTGCTGTCATTAGTCGGGATTTTTTGTGGCAATGATAGTTTCTACCTCCTTTCAGATTCTCGCAGTAAAACGTACTTTAAGCTCCATTTATAACTACCAGGACCAACCCTAACGCACCGTACGAATTCAAAGAGGCGTTTACCGTCAATGGGGGATCATTTGACCTTGAAAAGAAAGAATGGCCAGATCAGAAGGCACCCTGTTTTTCTACCATGATGGAAGAATTCATGAAACAAGCAGGCGAACTCTCGATGAGGATTCTCAATGCGTTGGCTCTTGCAATGGATATAAAGGTGACTGTATTCACTATGCGAATGATAGCTTTACGGCGCAAGTCGTTTGTGAGTAGTGGTTTGACACCTGAATGGGTTGTGGTCAAAATATAATCAGACGTTGATCGTTAAGAAATTCACCAAAATTGACAATGCGAGCCCCAGTTGTTTACTGCCCCAGAACAATCACGGAAAACCCATCCACTTTAAAAGACGTTGCGAAGCGGCTTTCACTCACACAGACACCCCAGTATATTGTACGAGATTACAAGGTAGAAAATACGATCGATTTGTTAGTGAATGCAACACAAGCAAACTAAATACGAGGTAACAGCAATGGCTCATGGAACAACTTACGTCATATGTATACAAAGAACAAAAGGAAACGTACGTACTAACAGGGTTTCTAGTACCTGGATGACACATATTTTATATTAGGGTGTAAAAAGTACCTGACACGTGTACAGGGGCGTAACGAGGTTAGATGGCGCCCGGGGCAAGAAACGAGTTTGGCGCCCCCGTCTTCGAACCTAACGTCTTAGAAGCACATGTACTGTAATGAAGAAAGTACTTACGACATTGTTGATACTTTTCGGCGTCCCACGCAGTGATTCGTCGCCCGGGGAATTGTGCCCCCCTTGCCACCCCGTCGTTACGCCCCTGCACATGTAGTTTATTTTTATTTCTAGAGGAGTTTGTGACCAGCTTTCTACTGCACTGTACTTTAACGTTTTATTGCCTGGGTTAAAACGTGCTCTCTGTAATGCAAATCTCCGAGTTTTAGTTTGTCTCCAATTATGTGGATGAACTAATCTGAGCTTGAAACAATCATTAACTGTAGCATTTAACATGAACTTCCCCACTTCAATACTGTAAATATTTTTCAGTTGCAATTTTTTTGCCTTTTAGCATGTACGGTACCAGTAATAAATATATGATAAAACGCAAAAAATTAGTAACTTCAAGAGTTGCAATTCCTGATGTAGTCAAACATCTCATCGAGCAATTTAAAACAATCGAAATTGGTTGCAGTTGACAAGAAGTTGCTTTTTCCTAGCGATAAGTCCGTGTTGTACTTGTGAATTTGTTAGGCTGTATGCGAAGTGCTTGTTTACTCAAATACCGGTAATGGTTAATTTCGCACATATTATCTTTTCCATATCCGTTTCTAGTCTACAATTACACCAAGGTAGTTGTAATTCAACGCTTTTACAATGCGAAGGAATCGGTGTTAAAATGTTTATTTTTTATTAACATATAGGTTGTTTTAAAAGCACTTGGTGAGAACTCCTCAGCAGATAGCTCATCAATTGCTTCAGCCATTTCTTGAGAAATCGTATTTTGCAGTTTTTCTAAATGTCATTGCTGTACTAAACTAAAAGATTCTATTTGAATAAGATTTAAGGGCTGAGGACGCATAGTGTAAAGTGAAATCGAATTCCTATTTTTTAAATTTGCTGTTAGATTCAACAGATTCGACCACCTCGCTTTTGTGAAGACTAGAAGACTAGGTATTGTTCTAAAACTGTATCATCAGCAAAACTGTGGTTTTCATAATATTGAAATATATTGAAATTGGGCATACTGATCGAAAAAAGCTTTACGGCAACAACTCTCACATATGCTAAGTTTTCGTCCAGTGCAAATACTATTTCAAACCATTGTTGGAAGGATGAGCATTACTTTGAAAAACGTCACTCGTTGCGACACACCTCGGAGACCTACACTTGCGGGAAAGTCTTCTATTACCCTGCAGTGACCGAGCAACTTGAAGAAAATCAATCTCGGTGTGCTTCTCACGCAGACGAAACATCTATCTCGTTGCTTTACCAAGACGAGATTGGAGGATTGCAAGTAATGCGATAGGATGCTAAACGAAATGTGAAAAAACTGTAGTTTTGAAAAAAAAACTTACCTCAACCTCTTCCATGATACTCGAATAAATTGTTTTCACAATCTTGACTAAAACTACATTTGTTGCGCATGTTTTTCATAACATGTGAAGCCTAAACCGGTGTATGGAGTTTTCAAATGATTTTCACGTCATGGATGTAACTACACCAGTGCTTGAATCAGCAATCATTTTTATTCAACCGAGTAAGTAACAAAAAGTCACACCCTTTTTGCTCTAATCACGTATTGTCGAAACGTGTTTCATTTCAAACTAAGTTACCATTACGTCAGCTTTTGATATAAAACGCTTAGAAAACGCGAACTACAACTGCGTCAAGCATGACAACAACCAAACTCTCCAAGATCCTTTCAAATTGTGTGTAGAGATCGAAAAACAGTTTTGTGTACCATCAGACCATGTTTTGTCTGATAGACGACCTTGCAAAGTTTAATTTGTGGTCTAACACTTGGTGGCGACGAAACTAAACCCCACTCAACCCGACTATACGAATTAAATATTTGCAACATTGAACCATCTGCTCTGTAATACTGTGGCAAGGCCAGAATATGTGACGTCAAATGCCTGCGTTTATTGTAGTAAGACAAAAAAGGCAACTGTTTCTGAACTTTTCAAAAGCAATGTTATCTGAAAAGGTTTGAGGAAAATAACGTAAAAATAATGATTTTTCTAGTCAAAACATTTCATTTTTAGCCAAAACAACCTCCAAATGAATCCAAATTTTTGTTTGCAGTGGTAAATAAAATGTGTCACAGAAGCTGAATTTCAGGAAACCCAGTGCAGTTTAGTAAGGAAAACGAAAAATGAAACCTTCACACCATAAAATACCCGTGAATTTTATTCTCAAACTTTGCATATGGGTGAAATCACACCAGAGAAGACTTTCAGGGCCAGCGCCGAAATCCTGCCATGGCAATTTTGTAGCCATGACCAAGCAAATTGCGACTGCGAATTTCAATTATCTGGAAAAAATTTACAACCATGAGATCGTCAAAAATCGGTTGTGTGCTTTTTCTGTGAACACCAGCAATGCTAAGCCTGCTGTATGCTAAGCCTGCTGTCATTTTGCAGATTCAAAATGTAGAAGGGGAATTTGTTGATGCCATACCTGTTAAGGACGCTGTCATCATTAACATTGGAAACACTCTACAACTATGGACAAAAGGAAAGCTAAAATCAACGGTAAGAATATCCTTATTTTAGTCTTTCTTTTATTCTTTTCCCATCGACATTTGGAAGAATGTAAGGTGAATAATCCAAAATTATCTTGGGATACGGCTTTAAATTTTTAATTGACAAGAAAAAGTTTGTAGCTTAAGCACACAAAAAATGTTGTAAGAGGGAAATCAACTCAAAACAAAGCACATGAAAATCAATAAAAATTTAGGAAACCTTTGGAGACAAGTTTGCGTTTACTGTCAGCTTGCTATTGTGGGCATAATAAACTTTGAACTCTTTTAACCCTGCTCAGGTAACCTTTAAACACAAACACTTTTGTTGTCCTTGCCCAAAATTGGCAGATTTTGTTTATTCGCTTATACTGGACTAAGTGACAGGTTTAGACGCCCGAGCGTTTTTTTTACAGCAAGTCTTCTCAAGCTCATCCGATCATAAAAAAACAACGTGTTGATTTTGGAAAATTTTGTGTATCGTGAAGAACAAAAGCAATTTTCCAAACAAAAATGTGGAAAGTCCTCTTAACAAATGAATGAAAAAGTAAAGAAAAATCTAAAAATTCAGCCAGCAGACGTCATTGGTGGTCGGTTTAAGGTTTAAACAGAACCTCATTTCAAGCTAGTGGTTCTATCTGCAACAAAAGTAAATTAGGTTGAGACATGAAAATTTTCTATTTTTATTGCAATTTTCAGCCACATTTTTGGGCAAAATTTTTTACGAAAATCGGGCACATAAGGTAAACTTGCCCAAAATGGGCAAATGCTTTCCGACAATTGTTGGGCACTCAGATTGATCGCGCCACTGCTATTGACTTTCATGTCTCACATACGGCCAGTCCCGTCGCCACAGGGGGATTTGGTGGGCTAAGCCTCCAAACAATGCTCCAAGCCCCCCAAATTGAAATATGAAAACTATAAATAAGTGCAGTTTTGTCGATTTTTACAATGTCAAGGCATCAACAGGGAAACAAAAAACTCACTCTAACCATAACCATAACGTGATTTTCACTTAGGTACCACGTGGCCACCACTCCTGGAAATCACCGGGGGTTGGTATTCCACGGGTGTGAGTAATCTTTGCAGAAAACTTGAAAGTGATCAATGCCGGCAAGCATCGTTGGCACTGACAGTTGGCACGTGAACCTCGTTTTGTTCTGTTTTATTGGTGGACAGGTTCCACAGCGTTGTCTGGTCTCAAAGTTCATGTCCTCAATAAAGTGCTTTGGTCTTTTACCACAAGTGCAAGCGCAACAAGAGTAAGCCTTTTTTGGCTAAGCCAGAGTTCTAGAAACTTCAAGTAAGAAAAGAGAAGCACAAGGTTCATCATGTCCTCAATAAAATGCCTTGTCCCTTCACCACAAGTGCACACACAACAAGGTGCAGTTTCTTTCTGGCTCCAATTTCTTTCCTTTGACGGAGAAGGCGTCATACATTCTCCTACCTGTTCCTCGATGAAGACTACGTTCTGAGCAGGAGCCATTCGCGCCAAATTGATTTGCGGCGTCAGGGCTTGCACTCGTGTGATCTACGCCCGTGCTGGCTTAGGTCAAACGTTGCTGGCGTGGTTTACCAGTGAACCTACATGCACCAACTCCTTTTTCCCAAATTGGTCAAGGTTACCTCAGGAGGGGTCTTTGAGTAGGAATTTTGTTACACCTCAGGTAGCCATGGGTCAATTTAGGCAAATTTTTGTTCCCCATCAAAAACCGCAAAACTTGTGCAGATTTCGATAGGACTGTCCGAAAGAGCGTCTAAAAAAATGCAGCTACTGAAAGAATCAGCTTTCTACGTGAACGTTAACTAATTTTTAATTTAAGTAGAAGAACCGTTTGGCCAAATTGGGCAGAGGTTACCTGAGCAGGGGTACAAAAGCAGAAGGTGCGTGTTTCATTGCAATGAAAGTGAAAGCATCAGCTTTTCGTACTAGGTAATCCCGGCGAAAAAGTTTAGAGACGGGCAAAAATTGGTTGATCATCTCTAATCTTTTAGCAATGGCATGAGATTATTTAAAATGCAAGAGTGTCGAAGTTTCTTATTCTAATGTGCAACAGTTTTGATCTGAATTTTGTAACACCAAACAGGCAACGCCCTGTTGCTTATGTAGTTTTGAGATTAAATTTCTATCCCTACAAGCTTCAGAATGTCGCCCATTATAAATAAAAGCGAACAATACAAGATAAATGTAACATAAAGCAATGTTATAAACATAACAAAGAAACAAAGATTCCTTTCAGATTCACCGAGTGGCACTTCCACAAGATAAGAACAGATTGAAGATAGCAAGAAGATCTCTGGCGTATTTTCTTCACCCCAATAACGATGCCCCCATCAACGAACCTATCGATTATAACGACGAGTCGCTGAACGAAACTGCAGAAGAGAAAGAAAAGCGAGGCGAGATCATGACATCAGAGCAATACATTCACAACAGACTCCGCACATTTTGGAAGTACAATTAATATTGATGATTACCGTATGTACATACTGCCAATTCCTCACACTATATGCCCATGATGTTTGCTGTTATTGAGATCTGAAGATGCACTACAAAAGCTTTGTACGAATATTTGTAAACGTATGGTACTTGTCATACTGCTCAGCCACTGAATCAACTGCTAATTCATCGCAACAGGTACCGATTTCACAATCACTCTCATGTAGCAGCTTGTTTTAATTCCTTCTGAGTTTTCAGTAACGTCGTTTGAAGACCCATGTGAGTAAGAATACCGCACAGCGACTTATCCGTAACATTTTCTCCGTAACAAAAGGCATTTCGGTGCTCTTCTTTCAACAATATTGGGGGGTCAAATGTGGGAGCATGTAAAATATCCATCGTTTTTGTCTGATATATGCAGTGTTTGTCATCAACGTGCACGTCGACTAACCAGTACTTCGCATTATCTTGATTTAGCGCATGTGTGCTAGTCAAGCACAGCTCACTTGTAACTTACAGGATATCAGTCGGTCAGTGTTGTCTCGTACATGCGTGTCTACAACAAGTATGCGTAGGCTGAACGCCTCCGAACAGGAGATAGCGTCAGATTCAGAATAAGAATGTTAAGAAGACTTTCGACGAGGTGAGTTGCTACGGCTTTGTACCTTGTCACGGTCGAGCTGTTTAGATTTTTCCAAATCTGGCTTGAATGGGTAACACTATCGTTTCTCATCAGGTGTAATCGGAAGAAACTGCGGCGAAAAAGTAAATACAAATAGACACGCTGCAGGGGGGTAACGAGAACAGATGGTTCCCGGGGCAAGAAGCAAGTTTGGCACCGTCATGTTGGAACCTGAGATCTTTCGAGCTGCACGCTGGTCTACCTGCTTGGCGAATCTTAGGATGTTAAGTCTTGTAATATAACCGCTGAAGAGGTTTGACAGTCTATGAAGAACATCTCGCAAAAATGTTGATCTACGAGCAGTGTGCCCTCAAAGAAAATTTTACACTGAGCAAATCTTTATTTTAGTGAGCATGAATATTTTAAGGGTGAGTTAGCAGAGTTCTAAATGAATCACAACATTTGTAAAAGTGAAAAGCCTTATTAAAATACGAACAAAGTACACATTCAAGTTTAAATAGGTTTTGAACGGACTACGCGATATGAACAGAAGCGTTCTTCTGACCTGAAAATGTCAGTGATTTTTTACTTTTGAACTTGGAATTTTGCAAATGCGCGAGAATGAGGTTTCACTGCTCCAATGGTCTGGTGGTACTGCGCATTTGCGCACCTTAGAGGGTACATTGTCCATGAGCAAGCAAATTTCAATTTAAAGGTTCAACGTTTCCGCAAACCCATATACGATTTTGTAATGCCGCGGTCGAGTTAGTTCGGAATGTGGGAGTATTGAATAAGTAACGAGATGCTTACACTCCGAATAACTTTTTTATATCAAAGCAACACAGCAGGATCTGCCACTACTGCAAGAAAAAAGTCTTTTCCACAGTCTATCCCAACCTTTAAAGCAGTACAGCGTAGGATCGACCACTACTGCAAGAAAAAGTCACTTCCATAGTCTATGCAAAGTATTACCAGAGGCAGCTAATTCAGCCAAAGAGGTAAAATATGTGAACCATACCCAAGGGTCTGAAGTATTTAGTGGCGTCGCTTCAGCACAAAAAGTTACAAAATGGTTTACGAAGCTACTAACCGGATAAGGAAAATGTTTGAGATGATACTGTACAATGCTATACTCAAAACCTGGTTTTACTCTATATTGCTTCTGAACGTCTAGTTGAGTCCTGTCTCGCTCCAAGACCAACCTGATGCTGAATTAAAGAGAATGGAAAAATGAGGGGTTATTTCTTCAGTGATAGAATCTTCAAATTGGTGCGCACCGTGTTGTCAAGGACAACATAATTATATATTCGCATACGTGTTGGTTTTACAGATTTAAACAAAACTGTATACGGGAATGCCGTGCAGTATTATGCCGACAGTTGATAAAAACCCTGCTAAACTTTTCAGTGCTGAATTTTTTACAAGTTTTCATGCAGGCGCGTAGCCAGAGTGGGAGCAATTTCCCCCTCCGCTTCCAAAATTTTTCTCGTTCATCAATCGTTTAGTTTACATAAGCCAAACAAATACTTCAGTGCAAAACGACGAAACTGACTAAGGAACCTACCCTACTTCAGCTTTAGTCAACCGAATCAAAATGGAAGGCTATTGCCAAGTGTCCGTGATTAATCAAGCGTTGTGCGTAATGTAAGTGTTAGGCAGGCCTGCAAAGCTTTTCTTGCGGCCCGCGAGAGCTTTCTCAATTGTAGAAAATGTTGCAAAAGCTCGACATCAAACAAGTAATTACCGTTTCAGAATATCTTCCATACCGTAACGAAATCTCAACGTCGAAATGAAATAGATATTTGCGGCCCGCGTAAAATTTATGTTGATAAATTGGCCCTTCGAGCTTCCTGAGTTGTGCAGGCCTGCATTAGGGAATTCATATAATAGCTGACCCTTACCTGAGGTTTGAGCTCCGTGTGGAAGTCGGTAATTATGAAATACAAACTTGTATATAACCACTTGTATTCACTAACCGCAAGTAAAATCAAGGAGTAACGCGTTTCGCAGTTCTTTTTGCCGCACCAGCTTGCATAGGCATAGCCAGGGGTCCAAGAGGGTCATCCCCCCAAATTTTTAGCGTATCTAGTCATTTTGTGCTCCGAGAGGCGGTGTCGCAAAAAACATATTGTTGCTCGCCTAAAGTCAAAATTTTTGGCCCCCCAATTTTTTTCTACAAAATATAGCTTATCCTTGTGTGCAGTGTCAGCCACGGACTTCAAATGAATATCGTAGATATTTTTTTGTACAATTTTAAAGATAAGTGTGTGAATATGACGGTCGTATACGCTAAATTTTATGTCTTAAGCTCAAACTTTGGCTAAGAAGCAATCCAGTTTCAAAGTGTTCTTTATAACGCTATGGTGACTGTTTAGCTACGATAGCGTTCATCCTAGATATTTATTTGTGATGAAAACGTATTAAAATCATGTGGAGCCTTAAAGTTTTCATGAATGATTTCCCAATTAGCTTGCCGACGAGTGAAGTTTGAATTTTGTTAACACTAACGGATTAAAAAAAAGACTTCAAGCAGCTCTCCAGAATGATATTATCATTGGATCAACCAGGGAACGGTTGCGTCAAACTGCGGCAACAAGGATTTTTTAAACTTTACTGCAGAGCGGAGGTGATGACTGAGTGGCTTCCTTTTTGTAAATTTACAACCATTTTCACACTTTGTGTAAAGTGTCAAAACACAAACCCCTAACCAGGGGGGAAAAACCCCCTGGAAAAATTTTCGCACCCCCTGGAAAAATTTGAAACTATTGGACATATTTCAAAAAATTTGGGCCCCTCTCAAAAAACTCTTCGCCTCTATTGGTGTCCCAAGCTGGTTACGGGCCTGGTCAAACATATGCAAGTTTGTTTGCAGGACATGTGTAACTTTCCCCAATTTACAATATTGTCTTTGCTATGTTTGTTAACTATGTTGTTAACTCTAAAAGCTAACTAAATACCTAGTCGTATTTTAGAAAAAATTTTAGTGCACGAAGTGTACAAAAGTGCTGCCGTAGTCGCATGTCATAGCGTAGTGCCATCAAATTCAAGCATTTTTCAAACGTGTTGAGACTTAGAAACTCTAGCATTTACGTTTATCAGCTGCATACGTCAATTAATCGCTCAAGATATGGACTACAGGTTAACAGGATCCATGTATTATATGCGCACAAGTTTTGTAGAAGGCCTGTACTTCGGACGTTGGTGTCTTACTAGAGCCAAGTCGCTACGGCTTCGATTGAACCTGTGCTGTTGTACATCAAAAGCGTGCAATTACAAAAAAACAATTGTAATGGCGGCCGCGATGACATCTTGCTCTACTGCAATATTGGCTGCAGAACGCATACTGCAAATTTTGCACTGATAGCATCGAGATTTTCACAAATTGTTTCGCAGGAAGGTTTTACAAGCAAATGGGGACTTTGATCCAACGCGAAAGCTTGGAATTTTACTAAAAGCAAACTTTTAAAACTCGTCAATTTAATGAAAGCAGACTTTTATTTGGCGGCTTAAATCTAAATACAATTGTTCAGGAAAAAAACGCAAGACAAATGCACGCTTTGTGAATAATGCTTCAAAGGCTAGGGGCAAAAAATATTTAGATGTCGAGACTCTTGTTTGCCCTCTATTAAACTTTATGGCTACGCGCCTACCTTCATGTGTGCAGTTGGTTCTGACAAACACCGCTGTCAAGCGAATCACGATTGTTGACCACTATTTCTCCGAACAAGCCATCTCAGAACTGTCTGCCCACACGACTTCAGAATTGTTCGACGATTTTTGGGTCTAGCAAAGCATCTGGTGGAACTTGTCAGAGACTCCACTAAACATTTCCGTGATTTGTCCGTCAAAGACAAGCTATGACAGTTGAAAGATAAAGAGAAACATACTTTTGAAGCCATGAAAAACCAACACCTGCTAATTAACTACGCGATTTGAAACCTTCCGACCCATGGGCGTCGGAGGATTTTTTCTTGGGTAGGTCAATAGTGAATTTTTCTAGGGGTTGCAACAGTGGTGAAATTACATTTTACCATCGAAAATACTAGAAAAATCATTTTTCTACTAAAAAGTTAGGAAAATGTCATATTTCAAGATCCACGGGAGGCCACAGACAGTTGTCTGTTGGATGTCAACTTACCAAATATTTTCCTTCAACGTCGCACAGACTAGGTTAAAATCCGTGAAACCCTTTACAACGAGGCTAGCCAGAATATTACAAAGTTGGCCACGACAGGGCAGTTATCACCCGAAACCTCATTTCTTTCTAAGAGATGAAATCACTACGGCCGAAAGCTTCTTTGGTCTTGATATTGACTGGTCATTCCTGCTAATCAGCGCAACTATGTTTTCGCTTGCATTCACAGTGGCCATTAAGGAACTGAAGTACTGCAGACAAGCGTACTCATCCGTCTGGTTGCCAAGAATCAACTTCGATATTTTTTCTAAATCAACGTTATTTTTTCTCTGTAGAGAATAGTGTCATGCTAGTCAACAGGAATGTTTCCTCCCGAATCGCTGTTATAGTCAACTGCCCTAATACTCGTGGAAGAAAGTCACAAGAAAGCCTAATCTGTTCACCTGACAGGAACTGTTTTTGTCCCCCTCATTGCGGGCCTGTTTCAATGTCGAGCATGATCCTCCGGAGAAAAAGTATGAGAGCATCGGAAAACTTTGCCTCACTGGGCAACCTAACAAGCTGGTTTCGGATAAAGACCGCAGTATTTCACCTATTCCTTTCAATAACTTCCGCCGGAACGGGAGGTCCAGGTATCAAGAACTGGCTGCAAAGGTGAACTGTGTTCACTCAACTTTACAGTGCATTGTTTTCTGACAGGGTAACGAACTTTCAATCCAAAATGAGTCCGGCAGAACCTTACTGGGTCGGGAACTTTGCACAACAATTGCGGTCACTAACTCCTGACTGGCGATATCAATTGCGGCAGAGTGAAGTCGAGCTTTAGCACACGTCTTTATAACCAGCGTCACGAGTGAGGCTTCCGGCTTCACGACCGCGTACTTGTGTGTGGTTTCGCAAAAACAGTGGTGGAAGTGTAGCATCATGATCGGAGCAGCCACGTGCTTATGTTTGGAGCGTCTACTATAGTTGCATGACGTAAACGCTATCCAACGCGTGTGCCAGATTCGGCGACTGATTCTGATCAAAGCGAACAATTAATTATTGACTCACTCGCAGCGGCCGAGACCTCCAAAACGGTTAAAAGCTACGTTTCGGAATTTGGCAAGCGCGTATTGACTTGTATAACTTCTACTTTGCTGGTCGAGTGGGGTGGTGTTTGTCATTAACGCGCACGCTGTCTAACAGTGCACCTCACGTTTTGATTGCCCGCATGCGCCCGGCAGTCCGCGATAGTTGTCTCGTGCGTGTCTGCAATCAATATGTGAAGGCTGAACGCTTCCAAACACAATGTCCTGCCTTCGTTGCCCCCTCGTCTATGCACCTAAACGGCTTGCAAGTGTTTTATCTGTATACAACTCACTTAATTGCCGCATAAAGCTCAGTGTTCTTCAAAGTATATATTTGCCGTTGCGAAGAATAACACAATGTATGATGTAAATTTCAGAAGATCACAGCAGCCACGAAAAGCAACGCGTCCACATTCTCCAAGATCAAAACAAAGCAAAACGTTATTGATGTAAGCCATTTGCGCTGGTAACTACGCTTAGGAAAACAAGAAACCATGCCACACAGGCGATCACTCATGGTTAGAAACGCACCCAGCAGTAGAGCATTGCGCCATGTTCATGGGCGTCCGCATAATTGTTTTCCAGGGAGAGGGGCAAAATCGATATTTTGCTTCTCTTTTTTAAATTGTTAGCGATGCAACGCAAATGGACGTACACAAAAATAAAATGTCCAATGCGCAACACTTGGAAACAGTGTTTTCCCTGGAAGAAAACTTTACACTAAGCAAATATTTGTTTTAGTGAGCATGAGTATTTTAAGACCGAGGTAGCAAAGGTCTAAATGAATTACAAAGTGTATGAATTTTTAGAATAAGTGCAAAATCTTATGAAAAGACGAACAAAGTACCATTTAATTCAAATAGCTTCTCCTTGTTTTCGTACTTTTCCAATGTTTTGGAATGTTGAAAATTGCGTGAGATGAGATTTTGCGCAAACGGTCTGGTGGTACTGCGAAGTTGCGTACCTTTAGAGGCAGTGGCGCGCGCAGAAAATTTCTGAGGGGGAGGCCAAGTTTCGTCACAATCGTGTGACATCACAAATCAACTTAAGGGGAAGTGCCGAAGGCATGACCATTCTAGGTGGGTCCGAGGCATGTCCCCGGGAGAATTTTGCAAAATTACACCTAAAAATACGCATTTTTGTGCATTCTGGAAGTTTTAGACAATACTGTCTATACATTTTTTATTTTTAGGGTCTGAGGGGTGGCCATGGCACAGCGGCCTTCCCCTTCCGTACGTTAGTGTTTAGAGGGAACATTGATTGCAAACAAATGCGCTTTATTGGTAGCATCTTTTTTCACTCATGCTCCTTCACAAATAGTATAAACCAAGGATGGGCAAACTTCTTCAAAGGAAGAGTCATTTGCAGAAAACCGAAACACCAGCGAGCCGCAAAACCAGTTTGTAGTCGAGAGCGTACGCAAGGGGGGATTTGGGGTTAAAACCCCCTTCAGCTTGATATTTTACGAAAAGTTCATTACCTGCGCAAAGGAGATTAACTGTTTTCGCATACTTTTTGCTTGTTAATTTGT
>JGI24021J15306_10002479_pt1 | contig 20025 bp, 14 predicted proteins | sample Ectturendosymbi1_FD_15306 | JGI IMG/M metagenome (IMG submission 15306)
GAGTGCTTCTACTCTGGGAGATTCGAAAGTCACGCGTAAACGGCAATCCAGGCATAAGCTGTAGTACTTGAAAATTGTTACATCACATCATTAACAGGAAGAGAGCACAAACTTATTATTATTAGTGTTGTTGGTTTATTAGTGTTGAACTGGAAGATGGGTAGAAACTCTTCTACTTCAGCGTCCAACCAGCAAAGGTTGAGCAGGTCGTAGTGGGGATATCTGTAAGATCTCAGCTGGAAAATTGTCTGATGAATGAATGCGACTTGAATGGTGTGCATGTTGAGATTGAAGTTGCTATACCGCTTCCTGTGGTTGATACAGGTATACGGCATGGGCTCTAGTGCATCACGCCAGCAATTCGTGGAAGAAATTAGTGATGTCCGGAGAAGGGTTACAACGTTGAAGAATCCATGATCCTTTTGGGAGACTTCAATCCAGCAAAAAAGTAACCCATTGGTGGAAGCAAGAGGTGAAGGCAAGTGAAGAAAGTAGACTACCAGGCATGGCTTAACAATAAAGCCGACAAAATATTTTAAATATCTTTTGAACTCAGTCACTATCACACCCTCGAACACACAGGAAGTGGTACACTTGGGCGAGGAAAATATCATCAGTGCAGTTCAAGTCTTTCCAGCTGTCGAAATACTGAAGGACGGGAAGGCAGCATGCTGACGCTGTGATGAAATCCGACCTGACATACTCGAAGCCTTGAATCGTGGAGTTCTTTGGCTGACTCCTGTATGTCAAGTGGCCTGGTGTTCTGGGAGGGAACCGAAACGTTGGCAAACTGTGGTGATCATCCCCATACACAAGAATGGAGACGGCAGAGAATGCACTATCGAGGCATCTATCTCCTCAGACTCCCTGGAAAAGTGTGTGTCAAGTGCTTTAAAAAAAGATGCCGCGACATAATTTAACCAAAGCCGGAGAATTCTCGGTGTGGTTTCGTCCCGGTTTCCAAAGTCTTCATGATATCGGATAAACAGTCACAGCAGAGTCGACGAGGGTGTCACTGTTGAGAACTGCAGGACCAACCGTATACTTTTTGCAGACGGTTTGGTACTGCTGGCATCTTCTCAACAGGGCTTCCGACATGCCCTCTATCGGTTTGGAGCTGCCTGCGGCCGAGCGGGAATGAAGATCAGCATTAAAGGACCGATGCATTATGTCTCTCCAGAACCTAAGGTAGTGACGCTTCAAGTGACCAGTAATATACTGCAGCAGGTAAGGGATGTTCAAGTGCCTTGGGGTGGCACTCACGAGTGACGGAAGGCGGAACAAGGAGATTGATATACAGATTGGTCAAACAAACAAACGCAATTCTGTGCCAGCTCTATCGCCCTGTGGTCACAAAACGGGAGCATTCACACACCGCAAGGCTGTCAGTTTTTAAATTGGTCTCTGTTCCAGTTCACACCTCTGGCCATGAATCTTGGATAATGATTGGAAGAATACTACAGCAAATGCAAGGAGCAGTGGTTGGATTTTTGCGAAGAGTTCACGGTGTGACACTTCGCGACAAACTGCGTAACTGTGAAATTCGTAAAGCACTGAATGTCGAGCCACTTCTCCGAATAGAAGTCTCAGCTACATTGGCTAGGCCATGTGTCCATAAAATTCCAGGAAAGACAGGCGAGGCAAGTCCTGTTGGCCACATACACGGAAGAGCGGCCCAGAGGTCGCCCAAGGCCCCGGGGGCGTGATTAGATCTCCGACCTTACTCGGCCCTGTGTTGATGTTGAGCCAGCAGAACTATCGGAGATTGCTGAAACCGTGACGTATTTCGCGTCTGTCTAGGTCTGTTCNCCCCACCATCCTCNCCAGAGGAAAAAGCGGGTATGGCAATGAATCAACAATGCGCATTGTTGTAGTACAGCTGCTAACGAATTTTAGTACTTTTTGCTGCATATAGGCGATTCGAATAGTTAATAAAAATTTTTGGGTAATTATATTTGTAAAAAATAATTATAAAATATTGTTTTTTAGATGCGATTCTAAAAGTATCTATAAGCTCCAATTTGAAGGTTTTACTAGATACGACGAAGAAAGGACACGAATTTTCTGCCATCTGCAAAACGTCACTCAGTGAAAAGTGTTCGGTTTTTGCCACTTTCAAAATATCCTTGATTTTTGTCACGATATCGAATTTTTTTCTAGAATGTCACACGATCAAAAATTGTTCTAGTTTTTTTTATTCCAACACCGTATTGCCAAAGTTCGACCTGATAAATCTGGAAAGTACAAGCGACGGCTCGATATTCGGATCTGCTTTTTCAAATCAATAATTTAAAGCGATCTGAGTCATTCGATAGCCTGGATTGCAAAACGTATTTTGATAAAGGACACAATGCAACGAAAGTCACAAGTAGAAACACATATTTCGACACGAAAGAGTCATTGACACAGGAGTGCAGTTGAAAATAGTCTCTAAAGTATTGGCCGTGCATGTCTGCTGGATAGTGAAGAGAGCAAATCCATCGCCAATCTGACCTCTGGATTATTCGAACTTAACGGGTTCGCACTCTTTATGGTATTGAAAACTTCTCAAACGGTAAAAATCGCACATGAAAGTTGCTGCATGAAAACTGCAGCTTTAAACATTTTTTTTCTAAACCAAGTCACACTAAAAACATGACTTCGGTTTTTTATTTTCGCGCAGAAAAAGGCAAACAATGAGGATTGTCGTCAAAACGCCAAAAAACAACTATTCAAAAATTCAACATAACGACGTTGAAGTAAAGTTTGCCTCATCCTATATAATCCTAAATAAACGTACTCTTTATACTTCAAAATACTAGAACTAGATTTGAACATACAGCACAGAATTCACAGAACAGAAAACTTACAAGTCGTTGTCACCATCAAGAAAAGAAGGCTAACTTTTTCTGAAGTGTTTCTAAAAGCAACGCACAACTAGAAGCAAATTGATTTTTCACAACCTGAAAAACTCCTGCAAGAAGCACGAAAAAAAGTCCCTACATAGAAAAATCATTTCGCTCAGATCCTTGCGCACCTGCTCCAGGGAACCGCAATGGCGCGACCCTAAAAATGGTTCCAAATCTTGCGACACAAACATTTCGTGAGCTCGTAATGTTGTGGAAAACAATTTAACTTAAATATCAATTTTACACACTAATGGTGACAGTAGCAATTTTCTTGCACAAAACTGTACGAAACTTAGCGCATAAAAACAGTGAATGATTGCATTTACTCTGTCTAATGAGAATGGCAAACTTATAATGTAACATCAAACTATTTCGCGACGTCAGAGCGGGAGGTCACGTGACCCACTACTTGTGGAAGCCACCCCGCACGTAACTCTATACCGATCAAAATACTTTTTCGATAACATTCTAATGAAAAAACAAATTGAAGCCGAGGCTGACGAGCGTCTCAATAGCACGCCTGGCTTGACAAAAAGTGGTCACAGCAAAAACTAAACAATCACCTGCTCATTATGCGAAAAATCTTGCGTGAACCACAAGGCTAAAGCGCAGCGCCGCCCTTTCGTGATCGGCTTCACGCCGTGAAGACATTCTTTGCCCGCACAAAAACTCACTAGCCTTCCACACTTGGGTTTCACTTGCAGCTGGAAAACAAAATGTACGCATATAATAAGGAACAGTTCAACTTGGCATATGCATTGTATGCGCACATTCTAGCTAGGCTAGTGGTTAAGTGGTAACCAGGTGTGAAAAGTTTTAGACTGCGTTTGCAAAACACTTGTTAACACAGGAGAGTATTTTCTTGGTTTTGCAAAGCGCTGCACGCAAAAAAGGTATTTCTGTAACGAATTTCCCGATCCTCTGCAAGTGACATATGGTAAATCCGTCAAGGTGATACTACTCAAAAACGCAGTAAGCATGGCACAAGCCATAGCGATTGGGCAAAAAAAGTTTACTCGATCAGTGGCAGCAAATCTCGAATCTAAATCTAAATTTCTCGGAAGTCTAAATTTGTAATAGCCTTTTGATGATGATCCTCGGAATACGTGGGCGGTACTGCGAACGTGATGGTTCGCATCGGGAATGGGATATTGTTTGCTTGCAGGTTAACTGTTTCGTGGCTAAAATTCTAAACCGCTTTGCCGCTAAAGTAACTGACTTTTCCAGGTAACAAACGAAAACACTCCCGGTGAGAACGAAACTTTAATCAGCGCTTGACACATGTACGTCGCTGACGTCACCGGAAGATATTGCCACGCGACGTTTTAGTAGATTCTATACAGAATGGTGAATTTACGAAACGACATTCACGTCCTCTCGTTCTGAAGTGAGCAAACTTTTTCAAAACGCAGTGTTTTCTTGCTGACCGGACAACAACACTTTCTGAGCCCTGCTACCTACGCTTTTCGAAGACGAGTGCCACAAATCGTTTCAGAAAGATTTGGCAACGGATGTTGTTTATGCAAACAGCGCAAAAATTTTGGCACGACCCACTGAGATCTCTTAAAATCACGGGCCTCGGAATGATTTTTCCTGGGGGAGGCAAGGCCCCCCTTCCGGCGCCCATGCTTATAAAAACATTAGAAATTCGCGCGCAAGCAAATGGATTGGCGCCGAATAAACGTGCAATAAAAAAATCAAACAAAACCGATTTTTAAATTAAAAGCGATTGCCAAATATTTGTTTCATCAAACCAACATCTGAATCATCGTTTTGCCAGTTCTCGACGAGGACGACCTTTTCCTTGCTAGCGTAGCCGCCGAAGTAGAGAAGTTGCCTCTTAGAAAACGACGAAAATGAAACTTGAACAAAGTGCGCGCTGCCACCGATGGCGACTCTGGTGATTGTCGGGTTTATCGAGCGGACGAAGTAAAACGTGCTTGCGCTGTTTTGACCTGACCCGTCGCCTGGTGGAAGCGCGTTTGAAGATTTGAGTGCGTTGGATCGAGGCCTTGGTTGGATGCGACTTTATCACCTCGCACTTCCCGCGAGCGGCTGCTCGAACGCGTCATTGTCACAATACGTTTCTGTTTGCTACACCCCCACCTGCCTCTTCTTGTTCGTTACTGTGTAATTTCGCTGCAGCAAATTTTTCGTTTCAAACGGATCAACAAAGGATTACTTCCATGACGCACAGTAACGTGGTGTTGCCTAGAAAAGAAATACCAGCTTTGTGGCATCAGGTCCGACACTTACAGGGCAAAAGATTTTTGGTGAAAGACCAATAACCTAATTCTGTTTTCAAATCAGGCCGTCTGCTCGGGAAGTGCTCCTAGATGTTTCGTGTTGTTTCAAGGTACGCATTACGAACGAAAACGGTTTACGTGTCCGCTGCTCTCGCGCAGTTGCTATGTTTTTTCACAGAATTAGCAATTTTAACGAAACTGCATTGATTCTGCATCTATCTGAAGTGCACGTGCGTTTCCATGGAGGCAAGTGCGCATCGCCGCAAAAAAACAGGTTGCATTTTCAAACAAAAGGAGTATCTGCCATACATCAAATTGATATTTGTCGTACTTTTAAGTGGAAAACCCGTCAAACCTATTGTAGCCAGTCACGTCAAAATTGCACTTAAAATTTTCTGCCATACTTGGCATACAGTACTATACCAACATCTTGTCACGCTGTACCTGATTCTGGTCCAGTTTATAATTGATCGTTTCGCAAAAAGCACATTGCAAACAACGCGTCATTGACAGCCTGCCAGACCAGTACTTACGTCAAATGCACAACGCACGTCTATTGTAGATCGCCACTGATATCACTCACACTGTACAAGCGCCATTTTGAGTCAAACTGAACTACAAGCATCTTAGTACCCGACTTCTTGTAAAACAGCGAAGACTGCAAATAACCTTGGTTTAATAGGGGCCGGTAACTTTTGCGGGCCGGATCCGGCCCACAAGCAAAATTATCCGGCCCCCAACCCCTTTACCAGGAACTCCGGTTTTTCCAAAATAATATACCAGTGAGTCCTACGTCTGAAGAACATTTGCGGCGCTTTTGGGCAGAAGACGTTTTTGAACTGCGCTGCAACANCACCACAGACATGTTGTTGTTTGGACAAAGAAAAAACTTCAAAAATCAAACCGGGATGGTAGGAGCAATGGAAAACTTGTTTGTATGTCAGTGAGGTACACCCATTGCTGATACACTGAGAAGCAAACGGTCAGTACTGACGCAAAGTTATCGACAAACTTTAAGCTCAGGATGCAAATATTTAGATCCATTTTGCGCATTTTATTCGACTTCCGACGCGTCAGTCCTGCCTTACACAACCTACAAGCAAACGTCAACTGCGCACTGACATTTTGACGAAAAGGTTTGGTTCACCACGTGCCGTGGATCTGGAGCCCAAGCAACTTCAGATGTTTGGAGCCGGAGCCCAACAATTTTAGATGGTGGAGTTGGAGCCTGGAATTTGAGTCCCAGTGCCACAGACCTAGTTGACAAAGGGCAAGCGAGTTGTACAAATAATGAAATGGTTTTCAGTTTTCAATGGACCAAATCATTCTGGAACCGAAGTCAAAGACGTTTAGATCCTGGAGCAGGAACTCGGGCCAAAAAAACTTTAGATGCCTGGAGCTGAAGCCAGAGCCTGGAATTTGAGTTCCGGCGCCGCAGCCACGAGTTCAACAACGTGCTCTGTGCGGTGGATCATCGCTTGACAGGGGGTGTCTTCTCGCCACAGACGAGGACGCAAAACTACCACGAACCTTAACGCGACGGGCAGTGTCGTCAGTCATGATGAACTGGCCTCCCTCGAAGTCCTCGTTCAGATACAAGATGGCGCTGTAGTCCCTCCACGTGTAGGCGGGCGCCATTTTGATGCAGGATCCGTCTTCGTGCAGGAGGCAGTTGTCGCCGTGCACAGGGTGGCTCAGGTCAAGTCGCGGCTTGTCTTCGTTGCCTACAAAGCAACGAGTCGTTGGCAATCGAGAAAAAGAAGACCACCACAAGACGTTTGCGTTGTGCCGGCAAACGGAAGACGGTTGACAGATCTCGCGGCAAAATTCGAAATAAACAGATCTCGCAAAGCCGAAAATACTGTACAAAACCCTTACTGGACCACATAACAATAGCAACTTATTTAACCGGTCTTCCCAGCATCAATGGGCGAGACAGACAAGCTTGCCTTGGAAAATAATAAAAATGAAGGGGTAAGATGCTTTACGTCCGACACAACCAGGCACAGCATGCGCTCACCAAAAAAACTAACAGTAAAAGTTCTAAATACAAAGTTATTTGTGAGATGTTCTCACGCAAGAAATCGAATTATCCGCAACCGTTTCAGATACGTTTTTCGACAGAAAAGCATACTACCAGCACAGATGTACCTCAGTTGCTTTTGCTAACGACCACTACCTGCAATACCAATCACGCTCGCATCTATCTAACTCAGTGTCGTCAAAGTGTGTTGTCAAAAACATCGCCACTCCCAATCGTCGATACCACGCTGTTGATGAGTTTCCTCACATGTCCGCGAACTATGCAACCGCTCGGCAATGAGATTATCCGCAAGTAACGCACGGCACGATACGAATTGCGACTTTTTCCCGTTTCTTGTTTAAGCGCTGCCCCGGATGTATCCAATGTTCCGTTAGGAGTTTAAACACATTGCGTTTCGGTCTCGAGCGACACCGGGCGGACGGTTCTCTGGTTTCTGTTGTTACGTCACACCAAGTTCAACAAGCAAGACAAAGAAATCAACGAAGTTGAACTTTCGATCGAACTTACCTTTAAGAGAGGTGCGACAGACAAGGTGGGTGTAGTCGAAGTAAAGTTCTCGCTCAAGCTTGAAGTAAGCTTTCACCTGAAGCCGAACTCGTTCGCTCAGGTCGTAGTAAAGCTCGGCAGAACGAAGAGGAAGCTTCCGTTCTTGCACCAGCTGCAGATGACACGGTTAAACCATTGAGCTATTTGACTGCCATTCACGTGACAGGAGACAAAGTCACGTGACATCGAAGTCTAGTGAAAGAAAGCTGCCTCCGGACACTTCGAAGAAGTGTGCGCTTGTGCACAACTTGAAAATGCGACTTTACGCACAAAGCTACAACAAGTATTACGCTTGATCAGATGCGATCGTGATTTCAGAGCTTTATGCGCATGCGCAACGGTGTGCGCGGCAGTGCTCCTTCTAAGAAAAAATTTGCACTCAACAAATGTTGTTTTAGTGCGCACAACATTACGCAACCATGTGGCAGAGGTGGCCACGGTTTCGAAGTGCCGGAGTCGACTCCTGCAGGATTGTGCGTTTTTCTTTCGGAACCGGGGTCAAAAATTTTTCAAAAACCGGACCCGGAGTCACTTTTGATTTTCTGCAGCAGCAGGAGTCCGCGTGGTCTTTGTACATGTCATTTCTATAAAGTAAAAACTGCTGAATTTCGGTTGCATTGATGGCTGTTGCCGGAGTCTGAACAGGAGTCGGATTTTCAAATTTTTTTAAAATTATCGGACCTGGATTCCAAAATTTTGGAACAGGAGCGGAGTCGGAAAATGTAACTCCGACCGCCTCTGCCATGTTGACGCACAACCAGTGAAGCGTTTCACGCGTTCCAAGGGCTGTGCAATATATATTTGATATTAAATTTGAATGTTACAAGCGCATGAGAACGGAGAACGAGATTTCACTGCGCAGTTTCCCACCTGAGATGGGACAGTGGTGCGCGGTCACATCAACAAACCTGAACACTGCGATGGATAGTGATCCCCTCGAAAGATTCATGCTGCGTGTGGGGGTGTTCTCTGCCACGGTACCCGTCGCCTTGCAAACCTCCCGCCTGCCATGAAGACAAACATCAATGGCTGCGTAAAAGCAGCGTTTCATCATCGTGGTTGTGTTCACTGAAACTGTGCTCACAACATTCATGGTATCTCGTTGTTGCTGAACCCACAGGTACTTATCGTTGTGTGCTGGTGACGTGTGATGAATTTTTTAAACAATCCAAATTTTCACTCACACGCGGAAGTACACGTAACGCTCAATATATTTTACTGGCAAGTACTCCAAGTAAAGATATCTAATTTCATTTCCCGATTTTTTATCAAGTTGAACAAGCTCAAGAGATGACTTTAAAAACTTATACCCCTTTTCCTATTGCGTGCGAAGTCACAAATCTAAAAGAAAGTCATGATTTCGAACACAAACCAGCTCCAAATCGATCATCTCTTGACATTCGCTGTCTGTGGCCAGTCCGTCCAGGGCGAATCTCAGCGGTCCGAGCATTTGGGAGGAATTTGCCAGAAGCTTTGTTTTTTCGAAAAGAATCGGACCTTCAGCAACTGGTGGAGCAGATAGAGACGACGAGTCCTCGATGTAGAGCAGGTTTTCCAGGTCAACAGTTCGTCGTCCGATCGATTCTCCTTCCAAAACGCTCACGTCCGTCTGATCCTAGTTTTGATTGACGTTTAGCAGCATTAGGAGTGGTCTCGCTGCATAGTTCGTCGTGCTACAGGACATCACGCAAAAAACGTTGAGCACACAAACTGAAATTGTCTTCAAAGTTTGAACAAGAAAACCAAACAGGAATTTTACCAGGAACACGTGCTGCCCATTGCTATAAGTCTGTCGCTTTTCTAAGTAAGTAGCTTCACTGCAATCAGCAAACCCAGATTTGAGTAGAGTCAGAAAGCAACTGTTTGAGAGTTTGTTTTGTTCTGCTATATTTGATATACGTTGAATATACGCGCCAAGTAATGATTAAAAGTTTCGCATACACAAAAACTAATACTTTCGTGCATCCGCACGGTACTTGTCACGAAGGTGTTGCAACATTTTAGGCCGTTTCAGTTTATCCTCAATAGATTCCTGACTTTGGATAGGAAAAAGGGAAATGTTTATATACCATTGCAAAAGTTTTCGCTTGAAAGCGAACAGTTTCGTAAACGCGGTATTTTTCGAAGTTTTTCTGTTTCTGCTTTCTTAAAACGCTTGAAAAACGAAGTTTTTGAAAACGAACAGTTTTGTAAACTCGATATTTTACGAAGTTATCTATTTCTGCTTTTCTAAGTTTCTGAACTTATTGCAGAAAGAGCGCGAAAAAGCGTTAGCCGAATGCAAATTCAACAACATCTTGGCAAGCATTACATTCCGTATCTTTGAAACAGTGATTACCAAAAATTTTTGCTCCATCACAATTTACACAACAGCAGGTTTCCCGCCCAGCATTTGAAAATTGAAACTTTTACGCGGAACCACAGTTCTGTGAAAGAAGCGGAAACGTAGATATCCACAGTTCCCGCTTCAAACTGAAAAGTTCCCCGTGCTAAAAAGCTTTAAACTGGCTTTCCAATGGTTGTTTATCGACGCCTCTATGCCGGCAACTGCATAAAAACTGCAAATGTGAAAACCACTGAGGTTTCAATCAATTGGGTCGAACTTATGACTTCTGTGATGCAGCACATTGTTGTGACGAGCATTCCCTTGCAGAGTGAAACGTTGCCATGGAGACATCATTACGACAAAACCTTACGTGTAAGGAGATTAACATCAACAACCCCAACTTTACGTGAAGCGCGTTGGAAAGGGAACGAGTCGCCTGCCTAAGGAAGCATTAGTTTCCAGTGATTCCTGACTAATTTTGCTTTATTATGACATTGTCACACAATCGGACCGTTGTTACGTAAATGTTAAAATCTTCGCCTCCCTATTATAACTTTTATTAAGTTTTGCTGTTAATTTATTTTGTCTTACAGTGATCTGGAGGACCCCTGACAAAGTCGACCAGGCAGTTTAGTTGTTGTGCCTCTGTTGGGAAGAATTGATTAAAACAAACTACTTCACCTGCTTCCATTGTATACAATAATCAACAATACCTTGAGATCGCGCTTTTTGCGAAGATCTTCCATCATTTCATTGTGGAAATCTTTAGACTCAATAATGTCGTCGGTTTTCTCTTTCATTGACGAATACTCGTCACCAATCTCAGTCTCACTGATGTCGTTCACTACAAAAAGAATCATTGCTTTGCCAAACACTGGTAGAGTCTAAGGATGAGAGAAAGCTTTTTGCAAAATAGCAACATTTAAAGTCTTTTTAAACGTGCAGCATTAAGTTCACAATGTGTTTGTTTCGGTTTTCATTGCAAATTCCTAGCGAGGAGAGAAACAAAAATATTCGAAATACGGATATCAGAGTTTGACGACGCAAAACCGAATGTAAGGAGAGAGCGCAAATGCATTTCCCTGATCGGTCTACTTTAAAAGGCAATTCAGTTGCAAAGGTACGCAAATTAAATGATGAAGTTTTGGAAAACAATATGTTAAAAAGTTGCATGCCCAACAACTGTTAATGAGCGGCGAATACAATGACGCAGAAACCCATGAATGTTTTGTGAGCTCCTGAAAAACACACAAAAAAGGGAAATTTCAACATCACAAAATCAACATATCAGCGCTTCCGGTAGAAAGGAACTGCAGACAGCAGGTCTACCTTCACTAGAGGAGGTCACATCAGGTTTGGTGTCCGTAGGTTCCTTGTCGCTGGATTGCACAGCTGGCGTGTTCTCCTCTGAAGTCGACCCTTCGGTATCGTCATGATCTTCGTGAAGGTAAGGGTCGAGTATGGTGGCGTCATAGTCGTGAATACCGAAATTTTGATACAAGTATTTTAAGAGTTCGGACTGAGATCGAAGACGGCTGTAAAACTTTACGGCGTCCTGGAAAAAACGATTCGCGAAACTTTGCGCTATCAGTTTCAAAATATAGCAAATGTAANGCTAAANCAAGACTGCAGAGTTTTTGGCATCACAGATGATGTTTCGGTTTAACTCTACAATTCACACCATGTCTACCTTTCTTTTTNCGGCCCAAAATCTTACGCTCCATATTTGAAATTTGGAATAAAACGTTGATAATTCTTACAAATCTGCATATTGACACAGAAAAAATCCAATTTCAGTTCAAGATTCTAGGAAAAAGGCATATTTCACAAAAGACTGCCACAAAAAACGTACTTGACGGGGAGCAACATCGCTGTCAGTTTTCAGGTTTTGCAGGTTGGCTTTTATGACCGCATTTTCAGGATGAAACAGCAGATAGGCTTTCCCGCATGTGGCAGCCTTCGCATTATCTCCGACTGAAAACACATCAAAAGTCAAATGCAACATGCAACACGGAAATAAAGCATCGACGTCCTGTTTCTTGGCAAAACTTTATCTGCGTTAATGCCGGTGAAAAAGCGGCTAGCATCAGGGAAAACGTATTGCATGGAAAAAAAACTGCATTAAACTTAAAGTACAAACATTTACGCGTGAATTCTGATGGCATTTCACAGTAAAGGTCCAACTGAGAAACACCAGGGAATGAAACAAAGCACATAAACTGCGCGAAGCCTGAAAAACACGTCTTCACGACCATACGCCAGCACAGGTTTAGCAAATCTTTCGGTTAAAATATAGGTTTCGCGCGGGCAGGAGCATACGTTGTAGATAAGCGTGGTGCAAAAAGCTGTAATGCTTGGGCAGGTAGTTCCGGATGACTGACTTCTTGGACACTCTTGCCACTTCGACCGGGCAAACCACGTGGCATTCCAGTACAGCCCGCGTGTGATCTGCAAGCAGACGAACAGTTCTTGCAATTTTCTCACAAACGCGCGACATTCCGAATATCGCGACATTCCAACGTGCTATTGAAGCAAAACAAACAGTCTCTCGTCCAAACACATTTCGCAAAATAAACGTGCGCAGCAGATTTCACAATTGCCTGTTTTTATTTTTAAACGCAAATGCTTCTCGCGTCCATACCACTACTTCACACCACATATAATGGTGCCAGTCTAACAACGGTGTAAGGGCTTCGTCCGCTACGCTTACAAAGACGAATGAGGGACAAGTCTGAACCTGGCAACCATTTCACTAGCATTTCCGCAGTATCTACAGTGAACACCGTTGACAAATGGACACCTGAGTAATGCCGGTATGACAAAAAATGAAGAACAAAAAAACAAATTACAGGCGACTATAAAACAGGGGTCTCCTCTCCAAACTTTTTGATTAGAGGGGCCACATAATCTATCACACAACAGTTCGAGGGCCGGACATCTCACGCAATGCCATTTTTCGGGACATATTACTTTCTACCAAACCAACAAACGTTTCGTAAATATATTATTTTTTCGTTATTGACACAATTTCTTTGCAGCCGGATGAAATGGCTTCGCGTGCCGGATATGGCCCGCGGACCGTATTGTTGAGCCCACTGCTATAAACCAACAACACGACTAAGTACGGGAAATTTTACAGCAGTTGTCAAATGGCCCTTGGCACCCTGGCAAGTCGACGCAGTCGAACAGTCTGTCAGATAGAAAACAAAGTTCAGAGCCGACATCTTCGCACTTGCGGTAGAGAACACCAGGTGGCTCATCCGCAACGCGACTCAAAATTGAGGCTTTTACAATCACAGGCCAACGTTGGTTATTGGCAAATTTCGGAAGTTTTCGGAATCATTTAGTAAAAAGCAACATGGTAGCCAAATTGTTTTAGAAAATAATAACCACAATCCGCATTACCAATATATCACAAGAAAACTTTACCTATTATTTGCTGATTAAAGCTGGTGGGTTCGTCGGGATATTCCTCACCAACATCGTATTCTCCTTCGCAAACAGCTTCGCACTTGCTCAACGCGTCATAAAACATCACTAAAGCATCTTCAAACAGCGTTACAGCTTTCGTATAGTCTTCGGCATGATACGCTTCAAGGCCTGCAATTTACAGACACGGCTTAGGAAAAGAACGTTTAAAGCGATGCAAAAAAAAGCAGCCGAGTCAAGAATGTCAGTGCACCAGTTCAAAGACTAAAGGCCACGAGTTTCGTGAAAAAAGGCTAAACCTTATGCAAAACCAACAGGAAAGTTTAAATATTTTTCTTTTAGACAGCCGCTTCACAAACTGAAGCTTTCAACGCACACTTCCTAAAAGTAGATGTAAATTTTTTTCTCGTGCACATAACCGCAAACGCTTTGATGATAATTTACGTTAAAATTTTCAGTGAAACTTTGGGTCAGATCAAGCTTATATGGCCTTATTTCAAGTTTCGCCAGCACCGAAATAATATGTGTTGTTTGATGCAATTTTAGGCCAATCTTTCGAATGTCCGTTTTATTTACAACATCAGTTTTTCAAATTGTCGTTTTTTCCACACAGTGAACAAACACATAATCAGCATCTAAAAGAAACAACGCCCCGGTTGAGAAACCCTGTTTTCGGCTGTACGCATGAAACACACCAAGACGGCTAACTAAGCAGCAGATTCAACAACATACCGAGATCGTAGGAAACTTGATAGGGATATGCTTCAAGATTCACAAACATGTCACTGGTTGTATTTTCATGTTTCTTGAAGTAGTCCATGTTGCGTATCATCATGGGGTCATCAGGGTCATACAACAAATAGGTGTGCGTAGCGGCTAATGATTTCGCAAAATATCCACCCTGCAACAAAATATGTTTCGATGCCCAATTATTGCAGATAATGTCAGAAACATTAGCAACAATTTTTGTAGATAAAGTTGCACTGTATACTTGCATCACCATCAGCCACAAATTTCTAGCGCTTTCCATTTTTTCAACCATGCCAGTTAGCAGAAAACAGTTTCANCTTCATGAATAAANACAAGAAAAAGTTGCATATGAATCTAAGTTCTCACCCTGAAGTAAGCAAATTGTAGATATTTGTAGATTTCTCGAGATTTTAAAGTAACTTTTGCATCTTCAGATATCCGTGTAATAGCTCTTGCATCACCAAATATTTCATTTTCACATTTTTCCATGCACAAAGCTGCAAATATATTACATGACCAAATGGCACGTCAGGTTCTTGAATTCTTCTTGAACAATACACAATAATGCGTGTCAAGTCACTCTGCAAAAACTTTCACAGCTAATGCGTTAATCTTACACTGAAGTTGACTTCTCTGACTTTCATCCTAAACAACCAGGGATATTTACAATTCACTATATGTCATCATGACGTTATTTTATGAGGCTTTCAAAAATGTAACAATTTGGAAAAAACAAAACGAGATGACTTCTTTGTCCGGGGAATCATAAAACAACATCTGAAACAGCACTATTTCAAAAATATTGTGAATACAGTTTTAAAAAGATAATGGGTTCAAAGCATGTTTTCAAAACGTTTGTTAAAAAATAACAATAAAGTGCGATGTTTTACTCATTCCTGGTAATATCAAATTACTCATCCATTTCATAATATCAAAATACGCTAACATAATAACCTTTGTCAATAATGTACTGCACATTCCAGGGTAACTCTGAAGGTGTGACTGATGGCTGACAACTTTTCGAACAGTTCCATACTCCCTCCTCAATAAATCTGAGACAGAAATGTTTAATTCAATGCATCTCATTAGGAGTTGATTTTCAAAACAGCATTTAACATAAAATGACTGTCTATATTGTTAACAACATTGTAGGTTCTGTTTGAATAACGTACTTAAAATTCTGAAGAGCTTTCTCAAAGTACATTATGGTGTCTTCCCATTCTTCATTCCAATATGCTTCCAATCCAGTAGTGAGTAATTCATCATATGTAACAAATTTAGCAAGTACTGCAAAACCATAATAGAACTTGTAATTATTTTGCAAAAGAAGTAATATACCATTTGAAAAATAGCAACGGCGAGCCATTGTACACAACAGAAATTTAATTTTGCACATGGAAGTAACAACGTTTAGAGTCTGAGGACTAAGTGTACTATCCATGCATGCAGATAACTTGGTATGGGAGACAGCAAAGTTAGCAATGCTTTTTGGCAGTTACCAATTGTCTATAAGCTTACACTACTTAGTATTTTGACAAAAAATCAAATAAAAAAATTGGGAAGAAATATGCACAACCTGCAGATTTGCCATTGAAACAAATAAGTAAACTCTTCACAAATCTATAAACATTTTATACATACCTTGGTGAGATAGAAGTATGCAAATAAACAACCTAGACAACAGGCTTCTCTTTAACACCATGCCTGTTGTGCAAATTCTGAGAAAAACATATAGATCTATCAATATGGTGGTCACACAAAACTGTACATCGTGAAGCTTGTATCTCAATGTTGAGTTACTTTACTTACATACTGTATGTTATGCAAACCTTAGAAACTCAAATCACTAGCAGTTATTATATCTACCATGTGTTCCCATTTGCCTTTCCTTGGTCATTTCCCAAATTAATATAAACTAGCTTTAATTACTGACAACCACAAAGAGTACTCTTATATTATTGGCAAGCAAGTCCTTCCTATCGTTTTATTGTGTCTAAAGTACAAAATGTTAGAATGTAGCGCAACATCCAGTGCTACATGATGAGACATCTGCTAACTCGTTAATAGCTCATTTCGTGACAGTTGCTGGGTTGTGTTGTCAGATCAATGAGAATAGACAATTTATTGCGAAGGTTATTTAATTAGTCTTGAAAGAAACATCTGCAAGAACTTTTAAACATTTGAGGAAATATACTCACTTACAATTGAGAAAGAATTAACCTCAATTCAATCATCACTACCAGTCAGTTCTGCACCTATGTTTGCATTCAAGACAACAGAACACATCACCAGCTGAACACTGTAGAGCAGTGATAGCTCAGTGGCATAGTGTTTGCTCTCAACTGGAAGGTTGGGTGTTCGATACACGTGTCACTGAGTGAATCGCTGAAGTGCTTCTTGGGCGTTCACCTTAACTGCCCTGCCAAGAAGCAAATTTCAGGCTTTGACCTGCCGCCAATTGCCGTCACAAAAAACACTGGAAAAATGAACATTGGCAGCAAGTTTATAATGCAAATCATGCACTTGCGTAGTGAGTTGCTTTCCATATTGCGAAGCATGTATATTGCAACAGAAGTCTATATTTGATGCAGCTCAACAGGAGTGTTCCAATATAATAAAATTTAAATGATGTCTGTTAATTTCTGCTGGCAAAACTTTTGCTTCTTTTTATCATTACCAACAGTACTGTACTTAAATATGCCTGTTTTTTTCAGTCATTGACCAAATTTTTTCAATTTGGTCATAATGCCATTTTCAGTCACATAAAACTGTCATAAAAGAAAAAACTTACAGAGACTTTTTAAGCTTTTTTGGATAAATGACTGAAATGTCTCAGCGAAACAACAGACTTATCTCAGAAGTCACTGCCTTTCCTACAATTGTTTTGCCTGGTTAGTCCATGCATGATATGAACTGATAATAAAAAATAATAGGATGTCTTTTGTGGAATTGTTTTATTCAAAAAATGTCAACTTAGGTCATATCAAGAGCAGCTTTAGGGGTTATATAATTCTAATTTTCTTATGCAAAATGTTAAAGTAGCACTTTTTTCCTAAATGTATATATTTTTTTCTACCATATGTATTCTGTTGTAAGCTGCAGCTTATGTTTTTTTCATCATTTCATGCGGCTTGCAATCAAGGGTGGCTTACATGTTTTTTCTTTAGCTTATCAAAGGTCTAGAACAGGGGTCACCAACTTTTTTGAAACTGCGAGCTACTTCTTATGTACTGATTAATGCGAAGGGCTACTAGTTTCATACACACTTCTGAATAAAAATTTTGCTCAATTTACCTTCAATTAATTTAGTACTGATATTACTTAATGTGAATACATTGATCATGCTGATGTTATTTTTATAACAGGCCCGGGGGCGATTTACATGGTCCTTGCGGGCAACCTGGTGCCTGTGGGCACCACGTTGGTGACCCCTGGTCTAGAATATGTTCAGTCCTTCCTTCACTATGTTTTGTCAACCAAACTCTCGTTTCACATTATCTTTCACCTCTTCAGCATCACATGAAAATGTGCATGTCCTGTCACAGGAAGGAATATGAACAGAATGTAGTTGTAGTGGTGTAAGCATCATTACCAGGGTTGCCAATCAAACACAAAACGTGCTAGTGCAGGAAACTATTTCAAAGGCTCAAGTAACTTATGTTCGAGTGTGGCTGTCAATCAAGGGCAGCTTACATTAATTTTTTAACACCATTTTGTGCAGCTTAGAATGAAGGGTGGCTTAATAATTTTTCTAAACCTTACCATACAAATACTCTGCACCAAATACATTCTAAAACTCTGTAGTTGGATGCATCTTTCACAGAAAAATGTCCACACATTGGCCAAAAATAAGATACAAAAAATTGCAAAAGCCAAGTTTAAATGGAAAAAGTTAAGCAAAAAATACTCCCAAAAAACGTCCGACTGCAGATGATATATTCCACATTTATTCGATTGTAAGCTACGGCTTATACATTTTTTTCATCATTTCGTGTGGTTTATAATCAAGGGCAGTTTACATTTTTTATTCCTTTACCTTATCAAAAGGTATAGATTAGTGGTTCTCAATGTTTCTTGGTTTGTGGCCCCCTTCCCCTTTCAACTGGCATATAATTAATATTGTTACACTTAGGTTTTGCAATATCATGGCAGAGCTAATTAGTGAAAGCCAGAACTGCTCTGTGGCCTCCAAGGGGAACTCAGGGTCCCAGTTGAGAAAACCTGGTATAGATAATGCTCAGTCTTGCGTTGGTCACATTTTTTTCGACCAAACTCTCTTGTCACATTCTATTCTCTTGAGAATCATGTGCACATCCATCACAGGAAGGATAATGATGAATACAAGGAAGTTGTAAACATCATTTCCAGGGTTACGAATCAACACGAAACGTACTACTATGTGAAAGTAACTCAGAGGCTTAGGTGATCTATGTCCAAGTGTGACTTACAATCAAGGGCAGCTTACATTAATTTTTTAACACCATTTCGTGGGGCTTACAATCAAGGGCGACTAACGATGAAGTAAATACGGTACCCTTTCCATATTACCAAATATGTGTATTGAATAACTGGTAAGGAGTCCAATCTTAGTGTTTAGCCATTTCATTCAGATGTTTAGTTTGCCACTGCTCACAATTATTCTGTTGTTTTTACTCAATCTCCCAATCGGCTCACATATATATATGTGGCTGTGTGGACATGCTATGTAATGCCATAACATTGAAAAATTATATATTGTACTTGATACACTGTCTATCGAAAGGAATTCTTTCACAACCAAGAAACAGATGCTATGGTCTTATCAGATTATATGACAGTTTCTGCTGCTTTATTGCAACCTTGATATCACTGTTTTATATTTGAATCCTGTTTGTGATATAATGAACTATATCAACAGCAAATGATAATGCAGTAGTGAAACTAAACTGTGTTGCTGGCATTAGCAAACAATCACAAATAGCCATTAGCATATCTCACCTAACAATCATGCACAGTTACAAAAAATATTAGCCTGATTGACACATGAAAACATAAGTGTTCACAAACTCTATACCTTGAAAACCAGCAGTGGTAACAAATGCAAAAACATTGAACAGTTCTATTTAATATGTAGTCATCTTGATACCCAACTACAAAATATATAATTATTTCAATATTGGCCAATATAATAAAAAATGGCACACTGTCAACAAAATTGCCTTTGAGTTGATTTAAATAGTCTGCACATTTTGACATAAACGTAAACTCAGTTTCCCATCTCATCAGCAAACACTTGCATACAATGCTTTTTTAAGCTGTTTAGACGGACCAACAGGGTCTCTCAGAATACAGTAGAAGCTCACTGCATAACCACCATCAAAATATAATAAAAGCTCACTTTATGACCATCTCAGTATTGAGATAAAATAGTTGCGGTCTCTCAAAATGTCTTTTAACAGTTACCAAGGTCAGACCTTAAAAAATGGCAGTGGCTATAGGTGTGCCAGCAGACCTTCATTTTTGAAAACATATATGTCAGCCACCTGTAATGTGACAGTAGACTGCACTACGTTTGGTAGAAGCATACTAAACCTAATCCCTAAGCCCAACCCGTAAACCAGGGGTGTCAAACTTGTTTCAGTTCAGGGGCCAATTCAGGCAAATTTAATCTCAAGCGGGCCGGACCAATATAATCACCGTATAACACCCTGGTTATAAGTATTTACAACTTCCAACTGTTTTCATAACTTTAATGCAAAAAGTTCAAGCTTATCTGAAAATGATTATTAGCACATAAAGTTTTCAATTTCCCCATGT
>JGI24021J15306_10002480_pt1 | contig 20024 bp, 13 predicted proteins | sample Ectturendosymbi1_FD_15306 | JGI IMG/M metagenome (IMG submission 15306)
TAACCGTTGCTGGGGTTTCACAGCCAAGCTCTAACGTTGCAAGGGAAATTCGAAATTCACAAGAGCCTCAAAGTTATTAGGTGTTGTTTAGGTAGTCCGAACAAATGTGGCTGGGCCCACCCACATCTGGGGGCGAGCCTGGATCAACCGTTCGTAATAAAGTTAAAGTTGCATTCCTGCTCAGGCCCCACGAGAGGGGTTTCAACCGATGCGCCACTCTGGGGCCCACAAAAATCTAGGTGGCCCATGAACCTCAATGTTCAAAATGGAAATGGGCAATTATGCACAAAGTTTTTATTGTTATTATTTTATTCCTACGATCTTGTGAAAATTAATTGACTAAAGCCGTGGTTTTAGCCGATAAACAATGCATCGCCATTTCTTTTGATGTGTGGTTGGGATTATCTCAATTGCTGCTGTTTCATATTAGCCCAACGCACTACGTAATGCGTAACATGACGCAAGGATCGAAAAATACTTTTATGACGTTACACAGGACTTTAATCAGCTCAATAGTGTTATAGAATGAAGCCAGTTCTTTTTTGTATGTAGATGAGAGCAGGGGTGGATATTAGGGAAGGCGAACAAGGCTGTCGTCTCGGGGCCCCATTTTTTCAGAGATGTCGCGGCAGTGGTGTAGGAGGGGGGAGTGGGGGGGTGCAAGCTCATCCCCAAAAGTTTTTCTTTGCTGAAAATTTGGGCAAAAACCCTAAAAATTTGGCCAAAATCTCTGAAAATCTGGGTAAAATCTCTGAAAATCTGAACCAAATCACCAAATGTTTAGGCTAAATCATTTAAAATCTGAGCAAAAATGGTGCCTAACGTTGTTTGACTTCAAATATGGCGCCCAACGTTTGCAGATAAACAAGCAAAGACCATTTTTTTGGAGGTCACGCCAAAAAATTGTCGGCAAACTTTGATTGACAACTTTTTGGGCAAGTTTTGGAAAATTTGGGCAAAAATCCTTTGCACCCCAAAAATTTGCTTGCTCCTACACCTACGTGTCACGGGGCCCCTCTTTGAGGCTTTCGCACTTAGTTTTTGCGTTGTTTTGTTTAAAAGCTGATGAACCACTCTGGAGCCGCAAGCTCTGGAGCAAGTCATATGTTTTCCAAAACAAAGCAAAAATATGTTCCAAAGGGGGGTCTTTAACCACTTTAATGTGTATGTAGACAAAGAACAATGTAAAATCAAATAAGTTCAAAAAATTTACAATGTGAAATGGAGTTTCACGCAGAAGCAAACTTTCAGACAAAATAAAAATTTAAATTGCTTTCAGCAAGTAAAATTTTTGTGTAGCATATGTAAACCATAGGGGCCCTTTTTTGATGTAACATGAACAAACATAGGGGCAATGGGCCCTTTTTCAAGGCCATATATTGTGCAAATGACATATGACAAATTGCACAATGTTTTCGGGAAGCTTTCTGCGATTTTGACTCGGGCCCTAAAGTCTACTACCCACCTCTGGTTGAGAGTTGTACATGTTGGAATTTCTGTGATTTTTAATGTCACATGTCATACCCAGGAAGTAGAGTTGCATTGTTACACTTTCGTAACACTGAAATTACACCTAAACAGCCATTGCAAAAGGTATGCTGAAACGAGGTTTGAATTACAGAAGGATTTCGGGCATGCTGCGTTTACACAAGTTCAAGTACAGCGTGACGTCGCCCACCGGAGGCTGGTAGAAAAGGTGGTAATGTGCAAAAAGTAGAGAATTTGGGATCAGTAAGAAAATCCAGGTTACAAAAATTCGATTGCACCACCATGACCAAGCTAACAGAGGCCGAGGCCATGATTCAAGTATGGCATCCAGGGCTGCGGAGTCGGAGGTGAAACGTTTGACTCCAACTCCGACCTTTCCAAAATTTCCGACTCCGACTCCTTAACACAAAGTGAATGAAGTTTGGCGGCCAAGAATTTTGCAGCAACTAACACTCAGTGAAAATCGTATTACACAGCAAGAATTCTCTGTTTCAACAAAAGTTTTACAAGAACTTATACCGATTCAACTGGAATTTCCACCTAAGGAGTGTGATGTAAAAGTGATCCTAGTGGACTTCCAGAGTCGGACAAAACATCCGACTCCGACCCCTAGTGTCGTTAGGAATCCGACTCCACCAAAAAGCCTCCGATTCCTTGACACTCCGCAACCCTGATTGGCATCGCGACAGTAAATCAAGTAATATTTTGAAAAACTGTTAGAATCCATGACAAAGCGAGTACCGAAATTCGTCATATCCTATTACTGTTTTAGGTTTAAGTATTAAATTTGCTTTGCAAGTGAGAATTACTATAGCCTACTATTAATGTTAACTTTGATGTATAATTGTGAAATTCGCAAAGCAACCGTGTGTAACGTGCATTATTTGAGACTTTTTGAAAATAGTTATAACATTGGTAAATGTTTATGATGTAAAATACCAAATAAAGTATATAATTTTCTAGTCATAGTATTGCAAAGCTAGTGAAGCTCTTGATTAGTCATAATTTATAATGGAGCCCAAAACGGCTGTCGCATCAGCACATTTGATTCCTCTCAAGGGCCCTGTTCCTGCTGTATTCCTTACAAGAGTATTTCACTTAGCAGACGAAGTCTCATATCTACAATTAAAACAATGGCATCGTTGATTAAATATATCCTGGCAATAGCCTTTTGTATCTGACAGCTTCACCACTCGCAATATCGTCTGCAGAAATTATCTCACAGCAAATATATTCAACTGAAGTTTCAAAAATCTTGATAAACGATTTGACGAAATTTCTAAAACAAGACGAAAAGTTAGGTAGGTTTACTAGTAGCCTATACATCTGACACAATAAAGCCATGACTGCACTAGTTGAATGCGGAACCAGACGTTGGTATTAGGCTACTAATTTTTACTCTGTCCTGATCGTTCGGTCTGCATCTTGATTAAAAGCAGGCCCGCAACCAGCTTGAGACACCAGAGGGGGCGAAGAGCTTTCTGGGAGGGGCCCAAATTTTTAAACTATGTCCAACACATTTTTCAAAGGGGACGAAAACATTTTCAGTGTTGGCTTCGCTTCTCCCCCCTAGCTACGGGCCTGATTAAGACTAATAAGTTCTTATTTTCGGAAACGTTGCGAAAAGAACATATCTGTGACCGTTTGCGAAAAAGTTGTACCACGCTTGAATAAGCATGATGACGTCATCGAATGAAAGTTCATAAAATTGCCTCCCCCGAAATGAAGAGCTGGTTGCGCCCCTCGGTGGGATTCCTGGACAATATAACATAATTTCTGCTGCTTCATACGCAAAAAGAAATCGATTTCAGGTTCATCAAAACCGATTTTGATAGTGTGTTTAAAGATAGCCAGCAGCATAAAGGTGACTAAAATAAACTGCAAGTTCCACTGTCAAATGCAAATGTCGGACTTCTTGCAACAGCATTTTCTGTCTTTGCGTGCCAAACTGTACTAAAAAACTGTATCGATAACAGACGATCAGCCGATAATATACGACAACGACATAAAGAACCATGCGGGGTTGAAGTGAAGATTGTGCAACACCTAATTTTGGTGGTTGTTGTATTCAAACAAGATTGTCGTTCTTTTCATTCGCACTAATCATCGTCCGGATGGTTTGTTAATACACATTCCAGTTGTGACGGCGACGTTGAATCATGTGCCGAACATAAAGATTAAACTTGAAATCGTGAGACGAAACTTGGTGGAACCACTTAATACAGTGATACATGTAACAGACGTTATTTGAGAGATTCCATGTACAAGGGATGAATAACGACTGAAGCTGTTGTCCGAGACAGGTACATAACTTGGAACCGCAAACCTCGTCTGCGTTGCTATCAGTCAGCTGGGCAATGAAAACCCGTACTTTGGTTCAAGCCCGACCAGAAGAGCGTGATAAACCGTTTAGCGATACCGGGTTTCTAAGATATTTATGGACAAACACCACTGAGGAGATTTCATCATCAAATGTTCTCTGTTTTGAACAAAATCTTCCAAGACTTGCTTTCACAGCAAAAATGTCGAAAAGAAACCTGATCCATATATATTTGCGATTTTTAAAAGCCAATTCAGGAACAGTACCACTGTAAAATACATTGTTAGTTAAAAGCGTTCAGGGATCAACGATGATCGTGACGTGATTGCTTGATCGGATCCTGATTAATTTGATTTCCAGTGCTTGTTTGACATCAAGGATCAATCAAATTCAGCTGATGGCCAGTGAAGCGCAAATTTTTTATCATTCGTCTTTTTTTAATCTACTTGCATTAAACAAATCTCATATTTGTCACTCTACCTCAGGGACCTGCCAAGACACGATATCGTTTGGATTTACTGCAACAACAGATGACTTGGATCACATTTTTAGTACAATCCCATGTCAAATCACTATGCATTCTGCTTGCGTCACTGTGTTACTTTCGTATTCCACACGTTGTGTCAGCCAGTGAGTGAATAGTTGTCAATTAATGACACTAACTAATTCTTACCACTGCTCTTTCACATTTTTAGACAAGTATCCCTTCCCAATTTTACCTTCAGTTTTATCAAATAAATTAACATGGAACTGTCGAGATTCTGACGTCACATCTTCACAAGGAAATGATCTTAATTCTCATGTTTTGGGACGCACGCAGTTTGGCATGTTCCTATAGTATGGACTTTTTGTTTACACTCATAAGGATTTATCTTCCATCAAGAGCTAAATCAAACGTTCATATTTTAGAATTTGTAGCATGAACAAATATGTAAAACGATGGAATAAACGGTAAACGCAAATGTTTGAGCAGCAAGCTTTCCAACCACCGATGTTTATTTTCTCAACTGTCCCGACAAAAACGAAATTAAAATATTGCAGCATCAGAAACAACAAACATGTTTTAGAAAAACACACATGTTTTGAAAAATGACAAGGATTTTACAGAAACATTAGTCCAAAAATGGTTAGTTAAAATTTTTGTAACATATAAATAAGCCGTAATATACAACGTTAGTCTCCTCTCCGATCTTAGTGCACGAAATTTATATATATTTTTTTTATTTGAGGCTTGGACAAAACATGCTAAAGTTATGTGAAAAAAGGTTTGTTGGTACGATTTTGGTTAGCTGCACGCTCTGTTTCTTCAACTTCGTTTTTTCTTCTTCACCAAATTTTTCCAACAGCTGTCAGCACTTGAAGTAGAAACCACTGTACAGAAGCAAAAACTCTAAAACGTCAGGCTGTGCAGATCGCGCAGCACCCAATGTCGGTGTTTGCTGTGATCAAATAAGGTTGTCGTTGTTCTTTCCATTCGCACTAATCGTCATCCGGATGGTTCGTTAATACCCGTTCGTAATTCCAGTTGTGACGGCGACGTTGATTCATATGCCGAATATAAAGACTAACCTGAAATCGTGAGACGAAAGTTGGTGGAACCGCTTTATCCAGAGATACACGTCACAGGCTTTATTTGAGAGATTGTTTGAGAGACATGAAGAAAATCACGGTTTCTTAGTGATGTGTCTTTGCCTCGTTGTTTTATCCTTTGCTACATATATTTCAGTACATCCGTCAGACAATTTGAATGATTTAAACCATGCTGACTTTGTGATATATGTAAACGTGATGTAAAAAGGTTTTGCTTGGCCTCAAATGAAATAGTTAACTATTTTTGTAACGAGAAAAAGTATCCCAAAGCATCCAGTGTCTCTTCATTTGTTGTTGACCATATACAGAGTAGCCCAAAAGTCGGTATACAGTTGTTAACTATCTTTTATATGCATTCAAATGAACTCTTCAATGCTCACATTAGTTAATGAGTACCAAAGCAAACCTGACTTTGAACTCTTCTATCCGCAAGAAGACTATTTTTTGGACCAAACCAATTTTTTGACTGTATGTCTACTTTTAGGCCACCCTTACGTTCAGAAAAGTTGTAAATGTTGTTTCGCTTTCGTGGCCTCTATCATGTTTACCGACAAAATGTGGGAAATACGTTATCCAGAGCTCATGACAATGAAATACTCGCCGACAAAAATCTCTGCAACAGACCACGATGCATATTTGCATGATATCGGGTAAATATTGTCTAAAGACTTTTGATTCGCGCATAGAACCATATCCTTCATTGAAATAACATTTGTCCTGATTTGTTTCGGCAAATCGTCGGTTTGTGTTTCTCAGTAAGTATCAGAATTGAAAAAGATATTGTATATCTTCAATCTTTGCGATAAAGCACCGGTTACAGCAAAACACTGATATTTGTATGTTTGATTTCTAAGCTTTACCTTCTCGGTTGATGGATTTGTTTCGCTTGCTCCTTTGCCTATTTTGTCTTTTTTCATCAGAACTTTTAACTTTTACTTAAATTAACGACAATCCATCCTAATTTGGACATTTCAACTCTGTGATGTGATGAGGTATTCGCGACGTGACCGAGCTTTATGTCGGTTGAGATTTTCAAAAAGTTACTACGAACCGCCGCAGCTTCCAAATAGGTGTCATGCCGTTCTTTGCCTGTGATCCTTTGTTTCTTGCTTGTTGTCTGAAGTTTTATGCTTGCCTGAACTTAGGGAGCCCAAGTTTCAAATCGTGTTATTGCGAACTGCGCACAAACTGCTGCGAAAATAAGCTTCCTTTGTTTAACGGGCTAAACAAAAGTTCCGAGTTGCAAGATGAAAACATTTTTTCGGCAAATTGAAGTTTGAACGCAACATTACCGTTTGTAAAATAAAATTGCGAATAGTTTGTCTAGCAAATGTACATGCAGGCGCTAAAATGTTTGCATAGGAAGTAGAGAGCCTCGAAAATGTGGTGAGTTGCAGCAGCCAGTGCATGAAATTTGCGTACAGCTTCTCTCGGCACTTACCCTTTTTCTCACTCTGTACAAAACGCAAATTGACAGAAGAACGATGGCGCAAGAGAACAGCAGCAAAATGCTGAGCATCGGAAGCTCCTCCTCCTTCCTGTCAACTCTCGTCAGAGGGTCAAGGTCGTTAGGTATAAACTGCTGTTGCAACAGTGAACTTTGCTCTGAGATACAAACAAGACTGCAGATGTAGAAACCGTCCTGTTGCAACGGGATGAGCTTGCAAAAACAACACAATAGTGAGCATTGCGCTTACCATCAAATGCTGTCTCAATTTCTGTTAAGACACCGTCAGGAAATTCTATCGCTTCATCCACGATTTTCAGATCCGCTTCATTGGGATAAAGAGGATCAGTTAGTACTGTCAAAACAAAGCAGTGGCATAAGCCTCGGTTTTTCCGATGGACTCCCCGCAGTTCAGAAACGCACCCTTTTGCAATCAACTTCCGCGCTTGTGTCCGTGGTTTTGAGTCAAACGTTGCCCCATTCGTTGAAAGGTCGCAGTAGACCAGAGTGAGCAGCTAAATTATTCATGGATTGGCAAAACAAATCTAATATCCCGTTTCGCCATAAATTTAACTGCTTTTTGAAAAACTGCAATGTTTGTTGCTGCTTTCGGAAGTTTCATCTACTTAGCTCAGATTTTACTAAAAAAGTAGCTGCGTCATTATTTACCACATTATCCGGGGAATAATAATCAGTTGCCCTCACCCAATATTTGGAAAACACGCTTTGTTGGGCATAAATTTAATAAACATCTTGATTTATTAACGAGTGTTTAAAACGATCAAAAATGTGTTTGAGGTTGTGTTTTTTACAATATTACCTAAAATACGCTATCTGCAAAGTACGAAGAAAATTAGTAATACAGCTGTGGTAAGTTTTGGAAATTTCAATTTTTGATCGAAATACAGTAACTGTATTTTATGAAAATATGCAGTATTGAGCACAAATGCTATGGGAAAAACCATACTGTGCTTTACAACAATACACTTTGTCAAAGAAAAATTTAGGCCCCAAATGTAGTGCAGAGTTCTTACGCCTAGTGTTTCCAATTCGGGGTAAAATTTTAAAATCCGGGTTTCGGGTAGCTGAGAAAAGTAACCCGGGAAAACCCATTTTTTCGGGTTTTGAAATCAATGCGATTTTGAGCGATAAAACTCAATATCATTGTGAAATTACTACGGTTGGTCCCTGCACAATCTATTATCGAATTATTAATTAAGTTAGGCACAGTTTTTCAATGATGTTTATAATACTAACGCATGACAATCAAAGCACACTTTCATCATTCAGTCTGTTTCTGAGTTTTGTGACAAATAGTCCCGTTGCTGAAAAAGCCCACTCTGATTCCAATGATTTGGGCTTGATTGTATTTAAGGCATGGAATAGTTTTTTAGGGTTATTTGACCTCTTCCTTGTAGCCTCAAAAAGACCCATTTCCTTTTTCACAATTTGTGATCGGATCTCTTCCTGTTCCGGAATAGTTTTATGGTCTTCACTCTCAAGGACTCAAGGATTACATGGATTCTGTGCTTTGATTTCAAATGGTTGATTAAACTTTCGGTGCTTGAACAACCTGCAGTTGATTCACGGAGCAAAAATTGCATTTTGGTGTTGGTTGAGCATTGTTTCATAAGAAATGGCTCTAAACTACTGATTTTCTTTGATTACTAACGTCTTTAAACTGAAGGCGTATGATTAAAAATCTACTTGAAGTTGCTTCTAAAGGAAAGCCAAATATTTTGTAGAAAATTATTGCAAACTGAAAAGGAACGAATCGATTTTGCAAAGAATCACAGATTGTGTATGAACTAACATGTAACAACTTATAAATGAACTAACTAGTAACTAGGAAATTACGGCATCTCACGTGGTAGTTATTTAATTAGGTTAGCGAAAAAACAGAAGTTCGCGTAGACACTTATTATGTGCCAAATCACCTCAAGATTCGTCTAAATAGGTTAATTGAGCGAAAATATAAACGGAACAACGAACGTACGATGGTTACCGAGCAAAATCCGCACCTCGTACCTCATGATAATAGTTGAAAGATCAAACGTGCTAATTTGGCCGTTACACGCGCCAATCTGCAACTTCAATGTTATCAGAATTACTAATATTTGAATGAAACAGCAATTCCAGGTTTTTTAAAATACCGTGTTTAGTAGTCGAAAACACCCGTGTTTCGGGTAGTAGAAAATAGCCAAACAACCCGAGTTTCGGGTTTGGGAAAACCCGGGTTGGAAACACTACTTACGCCTACACGGCATAACTTCACCGAGTAGAAAAATAACTCAAATTATTGCAAAACAACTCTATTGAATGATTTGGATTGCACCTCCTTGACCCTGCTTTATAAAGAGAATAGACATACGGTGACAACAGCAAACGTAGAGTACTTTTTAATCTTCTCTGTGCGAATTCCTACATTCTGGAAGTGGTGTGTTTTACTTGTACAACAAACAAGATCTTCAGGAAATCATTTACAAGTCAAACTTTTGATATTGCCAAATGGGCATCGGTGCAACAACTTTTCGTGACACAACTTTCGTTATACGGAGTCGTATTTAACATAACATTTGCTGAAAAAACAGTGCCAACCAAAACTTTTCGAAACAAGCAAAACTTTTAGGAAACAACTTAAAAAATTAGGTCGGTGGAATAACCATCGAAAACTTTCTAACTTCAAATTAAACGCAGTAGGTTGTGATTGCCGAAATCAGTTTTCAAGGCTGAAGCCTTTCAGTTGCTCGGGGTACTGTCAGCGTTTAGAACTGATGACGAATAAGAGTTCCATTATTGATCTGGAAAAGGTTAGACGAGTGCAACGTCGTCACGCCCGTCTCGTGTCTGCTTTTGCTTCGCAGCAAGCTGTCCAGACGTGCAGTTTCGTTTGCCAAGTTTTTTTGTTGGTGCTGCCACTTTGTTTTTGGAAAGCAACGCGGGACATTGCCACGGAGTTTGAGAAAAGCAAAGTTTGATCGGTTTGTTCATCATCGCATATGGTTCGGTCCACTCTACATTAACAATCACTTTATTTGCAAAATTCATTTATTCAGACCTGGAGTGGGTGGTGTGAGATTGTTGTGATATGCTTGGTCCTCGCGGTTGTAAAATCACCCTAAAAGATTAGAATATCTACTACAGTATAAACTTACAGAAAAAAATGTTTTTAAAGAACCTAAGGCGCAATATTCATTATTTTGCTTGATAAAGATGCGAAGCAACTCACTTGCATTTGATTCAACTCAGGAGAAATTTACACTGATTCCAAAGCTAAGGATTTTATATTCACCGGCATTTACCTTCATCATTTACGGAATCAATTGCATTCGTTATTTCTATGATATCAGAGAGAAGCTTTGGATTTTGCTGCAGTATTTCCGTAAAAATTGCGTTGTCAGCATCGTCATCGATTTCTTCTTCTGTAACAAAGTAACAAAAAGGTGCAGTTACTTAACTTATTTTAAAGCCGTTTACTAAAAAGTGATTGCCTAAGCCATAAGAAGCGACAGCGCCGTAAACTTTTTTGCTGCTGATATTCTTCACCTATGCATGTTTTTCAGATTGACGTACAGTAATTGAGGTTGCTGTACCAATCCCAGGAAACAACATAGCGCAGTGCTGGCTCTGTCTCTCTGTACATTCAATAAAATCCATCTTGTGAGATGGATATCATTGTGATTTGCTGCTTGAGCTACTTACAGATTTGCAAAATCAGCTACATAAAGACGTTGACGCGTGTTTGTTCTTGCACTTCCAAACTGTGTGATTCCTTTCGTGCTGCTAACTTTGTACGTACATTACAAAAGCTTTTACATTTAAATATGCTTTTGTTCCACGCGTGTTTGGACCGTACAATATGTACATCACTCTGATTCATCTTGTTTGAACAACCACTCGCTACGAGGCGCTTCTGCTTTTTTGACATCTGAGTATTTTTCACTATTCACCTAAAACAGAAGTTGTGAAGGAGTCAAAGTCCGACCACTTGTATGCCAACTACATTGGAAGTTAAGCAACAGGTCACTCTGCCTAGAGGGAATTGGAACGCCTGGTACAAACTCAGTGACATCAAACTCTACTAGCATTATCGTACATTTCCTTAAAACGGTAAAATTTCAAATCTACTGTACTGACACACGGTGTAAAGAAAGCTGCGGGAAAAGGTATCTCTCATATCCGATCGGACATAAGCGATTCAACACTCCGATCGTCTGGCCTACCTTACCATCGGAACACCACGGAGAGCCAAGCGCGTGCAGATGAGGCATGCAATCTCTGCATCGCCGGCCTGACGTCGTGGTGCGTGTGGTTTTGTGCACTGTTCGTATGCACTTACGCGTGCGTTCTTGCAAGGCCTCCTAGGAAGGGCTCTCACAAATGCAACTCCGAAAATCCCTAGAACAGTACCAAAAAATCCCTATATTACCTAAAAAATCCCTAAATATGTGGTGGTGCAGCATAAAATAGGAGCGACACGAAAGGTGTTAACAATAGAACCAAACATGATTTGCAAAGTAAACCGAAATGATTCATCTTACCCATTTTCAAACTTTTCTGAAAATCCATAAAAAAATCCCTAAATATCCCTAAGAAGGGTCAGAAGTTCCAATCTAGGGACAAAGTCCCTAAAAGTGATAGCACTGCTCTTATAACGCCTTGGTTCTTGTATGTATCTTGACCCGTGTTCATGCTTCATTGCAGGCGTAATGGCTTCATCGTCGTGGAAGCGATGGGATGGGCCAGAGCAGTAGCACATCTATGTTTCTACAAACAGGTTGCCTTTTGCCCAAGCTTCACAGTTATGGCATCTTATTCTAAAATTTTTCAAAATCGCGCCTTTTCATCAGCTCCATGATCGCAGCACTCCTAATTTTTGTCATAATTGCTTCAGAAAACACCTGTTTTGCTTGAAGGTCAGAAACTGTAATCCACGTTTTCGGCAATTTTGGTGAACATGATGGCAATCAAATTATTTTTGTGGTGACGAACTTATCTGTAGCATCATTTTTTTTCCGAAAAAAGCAGGTATTTAAAACTGACCTTTGTAGTCGACAGTTTCGTATCCGTAGTCCTGCGGCTCCGACGGTTTCGTCTGCACCAGTTTAGGATTCGGTCTAAAATCTGTCAGGTTTAAAAAAGGGATCAAGTCGTCTATGAACAAACGTTCTTCATCGATGTTTTCCGCTCCTAAACAAAATTAAATAAGAAGTGAAGAATTTGTTATTTTAAAAAAACACACAGTGTAGTCAGAAACGCTGCAAGCAGCGTTACTCCATTTCGAAAACCACTGCACGAATCTCTCACAAGCCAGTCTAGTTTAGAAGTTTCGCAATTCTACACATACTGTAGAAGCAGAAAATCGCTTCTGATATGATATTACTATTTTTCGGTGCTGCTATAACCAGTGCCGGATTAAGGCGGTGCGGGGCACGTAGCATAAAAACAGCGCGGGGCCCCAAGTTAAAAATACCATTGAACAAGTGAACAACTTTTAAATTACAAATGGTGTGGAGATACGTGACTACCATTAAGCATACTGAACTTTCTAAATGCGAAACACCTGATTTTGAATAGCAACTGGTGGACATTATGTTTTTTACCAAAAAGTACATACGTATCTTTTTACCAAGAAGGAATACATTGCTGTACAGCTCACAAATACAGTACAGAGACAGTAATTAATGCTTCCAGATTCATCAACAAATTTGATCATTGCTATATTTAGACAGTGTAGTCAAACAGTATACGTTCAATGAAGTCAATTGTCAAAAGCAGCAAACCTACTGCTCAAGATTGCATTTTCTAGATTTTTCCTTAGCGAATTTGTTTATGATACTGGTGGTAGGGTCTATATCACATAGAAGTTCATGTCCTATAGTACTTTTTAGAATCATGTTGTTGAGTTTGTTTTGTCTAATGGTGCTCCTTTGTTGATTCCACCATCTCAAGGTTAGAAAATGACCCTTCTTCACTGCAGTTGGTCACCATGAGGTTTAAATAAATGCGCAAGTCATTTCCGCATTTGTAAAAGATGACTACAAGTACATTACCCAATGGCAAGTGAATAGATGCCAAATCCAAGGCTGCTAATGATATGTTTTACAAAATCTCATATAGACTCACCCAAAAACCTAGATTTGAACGGAAAATCCCAGGTAGACACAAAATTAAGTGAGTCTTCCTACCATCTACCAAACCTGGGGATGTGTAATCACAAAACATGCTACTGAATATACTGCATATAACTGTAACCTTGCTTGTGAGTTTTTGTGTTTGTCGGAATTATTATATCGCAGTAACATGGACTTGTTGCATTTCTGACGGTGATCTGGCAGCATTTGCAATAATTAAATCTTCATTCCCAGTGTTCTTCTGCAGCTAACCTTTGAGACCTGGATCTCTCAACTCAACCAATCTACCTCAAAATTGCTGTGTGTACCACTTAATTTTTTCTTTGGGCTTGCTTCATTAGTATCTTTGCCACTTGAACTCATTGCACCTATAGTTAATACTTACAGCTTACAAGGTGTCAGTTGCCCGTTCATCAGTTATGCTGAAGAGTAAGGTACAGTACCTTTATAAAGCAAGAGAAAGAAAAATGACGCTAGAAATAAGAACTGTTATAAATCATACCCTATGTTAAATCACCGCGAAGCAGTTAAAGATTAAATACCCTAGATCTTCAGAAGAAAAACACAGAAAGGCATTGAAAAAACAGATCTGGGGGCAAATCCACAGGTTTGGCTCCATTGACCAAATCATTTTGAAAGCACCCAAAAAGTAACGCAACTTATAGGACAGGTCAATGTGATTTAATAAACTTTTTGAAAATGCCATTTTCAACAACACAATCAAGCAATGTCTGGAAATTGCTGAAAATTCGCCACATTGCTTGAATGGTTCCCCAATGTTGCAAATAACTGTAAAATACTTTTAATTTTCAAATCACAGTAGTCTAATGCAAAAATATTCAATTGAAAACTTTCCCTTAATTGCTTATGGCAAATTTAGCAAAATAGCGACTTCTAATTGACTGAAAAAATTCTATATATATAATCAGGGGCTGATTTTAGAGGAGGCAAAAGTGGTGACCATCTCGGGCCTCTCTTTTGAAAGTTTTGCTTTGTTTTGGTAAAAAGCTTATAAATCACTCTAGAGCTACATTTAATAAGCTCTACAGCAAGTCATATGTTTGTCAAAATAAAACAAAATTTATGTGAAAATGTGCCAAAAGGGAACCCTTTACTATCGCGGGCCGCATGAATTGCGCATTATCGCTGGCGGGCCGCAAAATCAATTAATATTACTACCTTTGTCTAACTATGAAGAAGAGTAACCACCCTTAACGTAGCCTACTATCTAACTACCTGCTTGTCATATGGAGCTTCGTTTTGACGCGATGTTGTACTCTAACATGGGTAACGAAAATTCTGATACGGGCCATATCAAATGTTCACGCTGGTCGCAGTTTCCCACCTCCGGTGTAGACAGAGGACAATTTAAAATCAAATGACTTCAAACAATTTACAATGTGAAATGGACCTCAACACAGAAGCAAATTCCCATACAAAATGAAAAATTTTACTTGCAGCGATAAACTTTTGTATAGCATGTATAAAATACAGGGCCCCTTTCTGAGAGTTTTGTTTGGGTACCTAAATTCTAATATCAACCCTTTCATTGTTGCATATAATAAAGAGAAATTTAACACAAAGGACCGCGGGGCCCCCAAACGCGCGGGGCCCGCAACAAGTGCTACATTTGCTACTATTGTTACTCCGGCACTGGCTATAACGTGAGGTCTACCGCCATATGTTGCCTACCTAGGTGCAGCCTGAGGTCTACCGCGTGACCTCATTGGTCAGTTTAACCCTAAAATTCCAATGATCTATTTGTGTCATTCGTAAATGTACGAAATGTGTACCGCTAAAATATATATATATATTTGTATATGGAAATAAATGATGACATGTTTATTTTTACTTTTCTTCCTACAATGCAGCGGTAGACTTTACGCTATGTAGTAGCACTTACTTGCCTTGCTCAACAGTAACAGCAAAGATCTGGTTGAATCAACATATTTGCTGGGTAAAGTGTCTTAACTGCTGGGCTTCAGCCATGTAACTAAAAGCAATTGAATACTCGAAATCTTATGGGAAAAGTAGCTTAGACAAAACAACTAAGCTTATCAACCCAGCAAGCAGCATGTGCAATTAGGTCTCGAAGTGTAACTTGTTGGAAGAACACAATCAATTAAGAACTAGAGAAAAAATTAACTTTTTTCACGGAAGTGATCAAATTCAGACTGAGATTTCATACTTGGTACTGTGACTTAGAAAACTTCTTGAGCTTCTGGTTTAATACATAACCACTATTTTAATCAAAATCACATTATCAGCAAATCACTGATATTACGCGGTATCGATATCAAATGGTCTGGGACTCTAGGGTGCAACGAATGACTGTTGCGTTCTGGAAGCAAGTTCCCAGCTAGTATAGCAATGGAACAAAAAGGCATGGGGTAGGCTATGGTTTCTGCAATCTTAAGCTCACAAAGTTTGCGGTTGGCGCTGAAAGTTTCTTTTCTGTTGTTGCAGTTTTTCAATTGTTCAGCTCAAACAGGGATATCTTTGTTGTTGGTAACAAATTTTAGGGATAACTAACAATGAAGCATCTTAGTCGTTTTTATCAATATCTAGCTCAAAGATGATGTTTTGCGTTGATTTTGAAAATTTAAGTAAGAGCATGTGCAAAACTACGCGTTTTAGCACCTTCAGTTCCCGTTTCGTTTGTTTTCGCCACATCTCCGCTTGATGGTTCAGCATCCTGCAACAAATTCAATTGTTTTAATATATGTCATACTTATTGGGAAATCCAAGTTCGAAACCATTTGAGAGCTTTGCAGCACGCTCAAATAATTTCTACAAAAACTCGTCGAGCCTGATATCCGAAGTCAATTAATTATCAGCAAAATTGGCAACTTGCAAGGAAATTTCTTTTAAGAATGTTGTTGAAAGATTTTACAGGAATAATTAGGGCAAAATGAAGATGTCTCCTCAAAATTTTTTCCTACATTGGCATCTTATCGCAGGGATCAGGATTGTTCAAATCCATTATCAGGATTTGGATTGTTCAAGTCAGGATTTGTTCGCAGGTGAAGTACTTTATTTTTTATTTACAAACTATTTAACCAAAACACAAAATTTATACCAAAAAACAAAATCTAAAACAAACATGCCAGTAGTTACTGCAATCTTTCATCGTCAGTTAGAAGTGCTGCATTATGGACAGAAACGAGGCGCAGGAAGCTTCAGACATTGGAAATGACTGGATACAAATAATAGATAAAAGAGGACACCGCCGAAAAAACTGCACAAATTGTTTATAACCAATGTATCAAACATTTTGGCAAAATGGGTAGCCTGATGCTGACAAGCGCTTACATTCTTGGGTAGATAACACAAAACTTGACAGGCGTTGTGAAAAGCTACACGCAGTTGCTTTAATGTTTAACTGTGTGTACTTGTTCTTCAGTTGACACACGTGCGTTGGCATGCAAAGGGCAAAAGTAAAGTATTTCGTTCCCGACAGGCATTACGCAAAAGTATCCTCTAGCCTGTTTGGTGAACAAAAGAATGGTGTCATTTGTCTCGGAATGTTTTTGCCATGCTTTAAAAACGCATGAAATATAGCACCAAGGCACTGTGTTTAACTTATTCAGAAAATTCCATATGCACATGCGCGCCAATTAGAAAATATTCAGTTTTCCGATTTTTTACAAATTTTTGAAGAGAAAACCACACAACCTTTTTGAATTTGGAATCAAACTCATGTCGAGCAACATAGCTACAGCAATTACACAGACATCTTTTAAAACAGCTTATGTTGAGGCCAAACACACTTATTATACCATCAGCAAACAGTAGCCTGTTTATAAGCGTGTTTTCACAAGCCAGTGAATCAGTCCATCATTTGCGGTTGGGCCCTCATTTGTGGGTGGAGATGACTTTTTGTCTTTTACTGAATGATTCTCCCTGTTCAGTTGCCACCCTAACAAATGAAACCTATCGACGAGCATGCAACAGCACATTCTCCTTTGGATGAGGTCAGCTAATGTGAGAGTTTCCCACACAGTACAGTATGTAGATATTAACTCAAGGTCAGGGTTGCCAGGTTGGCGTTTTTTAGGCCTAATTTCAGAAATTTGGCCTCGCTTCAAGTTGGTTGGCCTAAAAAGTTTAGTTGGCCTTTTGGCTTTTCTGGCCTTTTACGCTGCAAAAAGTTTCCACAATACTACTCCATTTTTTCGGCAACACGTTTGCAAACTTTTTTAAATAAATGCTAAATTAGACCGAAGCCCGCGTTCTGATGTTGGAAAAATTTAAGGGACGCTACTGTAGATTAGAAAAAAAATTTTGCGTGATCACAGGAAATGTGCACACTGCATAGTGCGTTGTAAGCACTAAGCAAGCTCAAAGCTTGAAGAGAGGTCTTGCGTCTCCGCGATAGAAATGTGACATTAACGTCGAGGAAGTACAGGTGGCCACGGATCCGGACTGCCGGAGTCGATTCCAGCAGGGCTCTGCGTTTTTCTTCCGGACCCGGATCCAGAGCCGGAGTCTTGTCATTTTTGACAGTAGCAGGAGTCCGCGTGGTCTTTATAAATGTCATTTCTTTAGTAAAAGCACTGCTGAATTTCGGTTGCGTCGATGGTAGCCGGAGTCTGAACAGGAGTCAGATTCTGAAATTTGAAAATCTTTCGGATCCAGACGCGGATCCGGATTCAAAAAATATGAAACAGAAGCGGAGTCGGAGTTTGAAAATGTGACTCCGGCAACTTGTGCGAGGAAGTGGAAGAGCTCCTATGATTCTGGTCGTATGTAAGTAAAGGAGTGAGTGAGAGATGGCTTTCGCATGGATGCAGAAAGCTGCCGATGGATCAATGTGCAAACTGTGGCACCATTATACCCAAACTGTACTCTCTCGCAAACCATGAAAGTCAGAGAAGCATCAGTAATACTGTAAGCTCCAGTACAAAACCAAGCAAGACTTAATCTAAATTTTGAAGAAAATTTCTAATGATATTCTTGTAATTTAGGTCTTTCTTTGTGACAAAGGAATAGCAATACCGCGAAATTTTGGCTTTTTCTGGCATTTAAACAATCGATTTGGCCTTTTTCTGGCCTCCTTTTAGCACTTTTGGCTTTTTATTGAAATTTTCATCTGACAACCCTCCTCAAGGCTTGCTTTTCTGGTGTTTTGTCTTATACAACACAAGGATTTGTATGGCTTAGGCAATATGCTTCAATGTTCATTGAATATAAACAATAAAAGCTTGAGATTTCTTACGTATCAAGCTTAACGAGCTCAAAAAATCGTGCAGGTGGTATCTTCAAACTAATATACCGTAAGTTATTTAAAGTGTTTATAGTCATGGTGATCTCCTTAAAGCAGTGAAATCAATTTCAAGGGGCGCTGGGGCAGGTGGCATATGTGGCGGTCAAAGGTAAAAGGAATACGTTTGACCAAAGGTGTTAGCCTATGGTAGGGGGTGCTGGGCCGTTTAGGCGTGACCAAAAGGGGTGCTGAAGTAGAAAAAGGTTAACAAACGCTGCCTTAAAGCATTAAACGAACCATTCATGCAAAGCAGGAGCGATGTTGTGTTCTAACGTGGGTAATGAAAATTTGGATACGGGCCATATTAAATACTCACGCGGGCCGCTTTTGACCCGACATCGGTAGGTTCCCCACCTCTGATGTAAACAATCACAAGGAAACACAAAATGTTGTTTGCATTACTGCTACTACACCTCAGTTATTTTTTAAGCAAGTAGTGACCAGCAAAGTCATGCCATGAAAACGGCAGCACAAGCTTTCAGCCGAACGAGCAAACAGTTAAAGGATGTGATCGTAGCGCTACCGAAGGAAAATAATATAAAATTAATACTCGACTGATGGTGTAATCTATAGCAAATTACTTTGGGGATCAGGCAATGGGGTTTTTCAAAAATTGTTTACAGTAAAGTTCGGTTTCGACTGAAAATATCGCGATTTTAGGGTAACCTGGGACAATGGGACATTATGGAAAATACGTAGTGCTGTTTTACTGCATTTCAAATGGTGGGATCAAACAAGCACAGTTGGAATGTTTCATATTCGTAAAGACAAGGAAACTTGGCAGGTGAAAGCGAGTACATTTTTCTAATGGCGCGCTTATTACAATGAAAGAACAGTGCAAAGATCAGTAGTGATTAAAAGGAAATACTATTAGACCAGTCAGTAGCAGATATGCGGTAATCGTAATCGTCAATCGTAATCGATTACAGCTTTTTGAGTAATCGTAATCGATTGAAATGACCAAAAAAATGTAATCGTAATCGAAAAAATGACCAAAAAATGTAATCGTAATCTACATTGCCAATTTAATCATAATCGACGATTATTTTCGCGATTAAACTTGGAAATCTTCAACCTATATCACTGTGCGATAAACCGTGGTTGTGGTGGCTGGGTTTCCTCCTTTATCATCGTTTGTTATGGTTACGTTTCAGGGAGGCTATTTGCACTCTGTGTGATGTGGTTTAAACTCAAGATCCAGAGGCAAGCACAAAGTTTGTAGCGAGTTCTCTGTTTGTTCCAGCAAGCCTTTCTATTAGCCGCCAGAAGTAACGTAGTGAGTCTAGTCTGGTGAGACGTATAGCAAAAAAATAGGATCTTTTCTTAAAAACGTGATGACACTTCGGCAACTGAATAGCGGGACATTACGAGGAGAGATGTTCGTTTTATTTATATATATTCAGAGTTAACTTATGAGTGTAAGTGTTGTAGGAGGCTATGTATATAATTAGTGCAGTAATTTATATACAGTAAATTAACTTTTTTTCAGAGGAATAAGACACTTTAATCCAAGTCGAAAGTACCTTTCCACAACACTGAACACTGATAACTAGCATGTCAACCGTGATCCATCAGATACTGGTAAAAAAAAAACTCAACTAAACCTGTGAGGTTTTGTTGACCATTGACTTTTGGTTCACTAGACCGATGCTCAGCTACATTGGCGACATTGTTCATTACCCAAAAAGATGCGTACCCATATTTTGTTCGATAAAAAACCCATTTTTTAACGAACGTCTTTTCTGTTGCAGGACGTGATAGGTGAATCTATGGATGATC
>JGI24021J15306_10002483_pt1 | contig 20015 bp, 13 predicted proteins | sample Ectturendosymbi1_FD_15306 | JGI IMG/M metagenome (IMG submission 15306)
CCAGGAAAAGTCAATGTGCCAAATATCATTCGATCAAAAGTCTGGAAAACCAGAATTGACACAAATGCAACGTGAACAAAATGGCTGTGAGAACTTTAAATGGCCAGTTTTAGAAAACAGTAAGGGAAGTAGACAACACAAAACTTCAGGAATTTATTAACAGAACCCGACAAGTAAAAACTACACCTGTGAATATATTTTTTGTGAAGAAAAGCAGAAAGTAGGCCTCTTCGCATACCACCTTGAAGGTCTTCGCGTACCACAGTTTGAGAACCACTGTCTTAAGCGAAAGGTTGGTTGATTGATCCTTGACTAGAGAATGATTCACCATAGCGCTCCTTGGACAAAAGTAATTACCTTAAATCCTCAGGCAAGAAGTAATATTTAGCCTTCGGCTTGCTACCAATTTCCCAAATTTAACCTTCGGCTTGCTACCAATTCCCCAAGTAGACCAACATGAAATGATTTCTGTTTGAATAAGATTTCAGGACTGAAGACGTGCAGAGTGACATGAAATCGATTTCCAAAAAACATTTGCTGATTGATTAGATTTAGCCGCTTTTGTGGAGACTAGTTACTTGAAAACAGATGAAACATAAAAAATCCAAAGTGTTGAATTCGTAGGCTGAAACGCTGACAAGTCTGTTTGCCTGCAGGCCCGTAACCACGGGGGGCATTCGGGGAAAGTGCCCCCCCAATTTTTTTGTGCCTCCCAAAGTTTGTTGTGCCTAGAAAACTTTTTATTAAAAATAAAATAAAAACAAAAATCTTGCCCCCTAAAAATATATTTTTCCCCGAAAAACCCAAAAACCTGGCTAAGGGCCTGTTTAGATACGGGAAAACAAGTAGCATGTTCAAATCGATTTTAGACGCAGTTGGTATCAACAGTACATGACTTTTTTAGCTTAACATCGGCTGTTCTCGGAACTTCTCTTACAAATACCCGGTGAAGCTGCAGTTCAGCCAGGACGGTGGATATTCATGGGATTACTTTCGGCACGCTTGTTATCAGTCCGGTCGCTTTATACCGCTCGACGACACCATCGCTCACACCGCCGATGACGTCTCCTCGCACCTGTGCACTGGAAGCGCCAGAGAGCTGAGAGAAGGCAGCAGATATCACGTGGGAGATTTCGACCAATGGAACACGATTATTATTCCTGTTTCAGAAGCGCTGGTGGGAAAGTACGTGGTTGGCACATCACAGAAAATTATTTTTTTGTTTTTTTTATTGCATTTTTATCTAGATCTATTTGTTCAAATATCCCACAGCGAAACAATTGTTTTTCATGTGTTTTACACTCTCCGGGTTTTTTACACGAAAACCAAATGACCTTCCATACTCTTTTCACGCAGTTGCATTTTTGACGAAAACTGGCCATCTGCAAGTATTTAACGCCTTTTCTTGCTCAGGACCGTGAGACTTCGCTGGTTGCAAGAAGTTCCGATTGGTGGCCCTGAAGAGCTACCCTCGGACTGGGCCATCGATTCGATTTACATCGGCCGCAAGTGTCCCGACTACTGCTCCGGCTTCGGCCTTTGCACCGAAAGTGAAACTGGCAGCAAATGCGTGTGCAGCGATGGCTACTACGGTAACAGTTTGTTGCCCTGTTCATCGGCATGCAACTATAACTTTATAGTGCTAGCAGTACATAAGAGCGCCTGAAGCAACTCATTCTTATCTTAGCAAGTGGGTAGCCGTCAAAGACACCCTCCACTGAACCTTTGCTTTAGCACTACTTGAGAACAATACCTAGTACTGTACACACAGACATCGTCGATGTTTCGAAAACTCGGCCTGTAAGGATGTACTGCGTTCCAGTTAGACATGCTGCGTTGTACTCGTGTAACAGGCGACCAAAACCTTCTAACCGACTTCTGCAAAGCGGATAGCAGGTCATACTTAGTACCGCGAGGTTAATTTTCTGTACAAGTATTTAATTTTCTGTCACGAGGTTAATTTTCTGACAAGGTGAGATAAAATGGCACCAAAAATTAAAAGAAGCCTTGTTCTATCGTGCCATATGAACGAAAGCGGTTTGGTCAAGCTCTGGTATTGTGAAAACAAAGGAAAAATAGAGAAATTTCTTCTGGTAGAAAACAACGAGGGATCCTGTTCTCCAAACAGCATGCAGCCGCACGAGATGTGGGAAAGATTCACTGCATCACTGTCGTCACAATGGTGGAAACGGCCACGCGGTGGTGCTGTCGGTAGAGGGTGTGGAGAGATCTTCGAGGACGATTCCTTTTATTTCGGCCACATCGGCACAAGAAAAATCGAAACAAAGCCACTGGATACCAGTAGAATGAGGTAGGGCGTACGTGTACATAATTTTGGCTCGTTATGATCATCATCGGAACGACTGGTATTTTCATCAGACCCCATTCAACTTCGGCGATAAAATCTTCCTTATCAATCTCTCAAGCAGAAGTAGTCTTCATGAATTCCTCTGCGAGTAGAATTTGAACGTTTTAAACAAAACTTTACAACGAAGATTAGCATGCAATCCACACTGTAATAATAATGCTTTTTGCGGTTCTTCACTTCTGCGTAGTTTTGCTCTTGTCTACAACAGTGNAAAAACCTCGTANGACTTGGTTGGGTATGCTTGTGAAATCTACTTTCAGTTTTGTCTCCTTTTTCAACTTTCTGACTGTGTTATNTGGGCCATATCAAGGGGCCAAATAGGCACAATGCTCCGGGTNCCGAATCACAGGGGGACGCCTNAAAGTCGCAACAATGTCGCAAGTACTTTTTTCAGCACGGTAACTTTACTCCCAAAAGGCCGTAGGTTCCAATATGGGGGCGCCGCCAAACTTGTTTCTTGCGCCGGGCGCTAGGGCGGTTACGCCCCTGTGTGGTATGCTGCAGTTTCAAACGTTTTGATGTTGTTTTTAGACATATGCAATTTTCCTTGAGAATCGGAACAAGATCCGACAACGTCCAGTGCCGACTCCCAATATCACGGGACGAAGGAGTAATCTTTCAGTATTCTCTGAACAATGGCGTTGTTTGGCATTTAATTAAGGTAAGTTGTACTTCCAGCTTTTGATAAAAATACAAGTGAGCCCGAATAAACATTGTCCTCAAGAAAACTTACGATGCTTAATTCACATGGATTATTATTTTTGAGTTTTCAGTTTTGTTTCGAATTGTCTGCAAAACCTGCGCCAATGATGTTGCGTTCGGATTAGGAAGTTTCTTTTGTGTCCACAAGCAAATAAAATTTCGCTTGAGGTTACCAGAATGTCAGAAAACAATATTTCGATAAGTGAAATCTTTGTATTTCAAAGCGTATTGCGTAAATATTTTTATTTTTCGCGAGTGATTTTATGCTAAGACACATTTTCAATTTTTTTAGTTTGCAAAGCTTTTCAAAGCTCACTGCTTGGTAACGTACATTCTTCTCCAGCTTCTAAAGTTGGCGCTATGCCATTTGCTACCACCGGACTTTTAAGAAGACGCAAAGCATTTTCAACTTACAGCTTCCCCTCATCACTTGCGATACAAGTTGTGTTATAAAACATTAACTCACTTAAGCCCTGGGAATACTTTGCGCAGGAATTCAGCTTCGACGCCTACTCTGGTGTGGCAGCATCTCTGGTGACCCTGGATTTACCTCACGGTGCTCGGTCGAACGCTGTTGTGTTCCGATGGTGGCAGCCGCTGANGGAAGAAGGTAATTATAAGTGCTGCACAAACAAGCCTTAAGCAAAGTTTCAGGTTGTCAATAAGAATTCAGTGTTGATTTTAGCAATTGCCAAGTATCCAGGATTCGGAGACTGCGCCTTATTTCAAATCAGTTATTCATTTTTGTCCGCAAAAGTACGTTTACAGTAAATTATTTCGAATTCGAGAGATGACTTGCACGCTTATATTTGCATAAAAAGCATATTGAAAACACGTTAACATCGGATTAGAATGGCGTAGTGCAACCAGGGTTTGATGTTACATCACGTCGATAATAAACTCTTCTCTTGATATTTGTTCCCGTTTAGTGACCAACACCGTCTCGTGCAAGTAGTCCTGTTGTGACGAGACAAAATAGAAAATTGCGGTTTTGTGATAATCACAAGTTAGCACTTGTGATTGCCAGCACAGTTTATGAGTTAAAGTTCTCAGGTACTTCACGAGCGCAATGGGCGATCGACCACATCATCTTTCGCGCCGATTTCATATCTGAAAACGGTTTCTACGAAGATTTCGAAGGCGATGATTACGATGATTTTGGCGAAGGTAGGAAGCAATGTGTTTCATATTTGTTTGTAGTAAATACTTGCGCATTGTGGATTCGGCTTGGTTGTTCGATAGGATAGTTTACAGTAAGTTGAAATTTTCGGAAAAGATCAAAAACGAAACGCAATTGGCCTAACCCACGAGTGGGCAAACTGCCGCCCGCTGATTATTTTTTTGCGGCTCTCGTATAAACAATACACACTTTTAGTATTTTAGTGCTGATCGAGTATAACTGACTTATCACAAATCACGTCTACTGGAAAAGCATGCAGAGTGACAGTCGAATGCGTAGTGATCTTAGCACGCAAGTAAAGATCTAGAATGTTGAGTCTAGCGGCTGTAGGCCTGACAGCCCTAAACGTTAAATCTAATAATTCTATCGTTTGATGTAAAAAGAGTATAATTTGTGGAAGCTGGCCCCTTACCGGGTACTGATAGAACAATGTGTCCCTCACTGAAAAATGTTTCCCTACCCCTGGACTAACCGATCCCACTATCTCAGGCGGGGACATAAGGGGGAATGCAACCCTCCACCACGCATTAAAAGTGTTTACATGAGATTTGAATTCATTGACATCCATCGCCAAAAGTGTTTGTATATTGCATATACCTAATCGTCAAAAATGTTTAAATATACTTACAATTAGTCAAAGACGTTTCAACTTTTCGTATGTAATATCCCTGTGCCCTGTCGAGTTTGAAAGCTTACACGCGAAAGCTTTTCGCGCGATGGTAATAACCTACGTTCAATTCTGGCATACTGCGCTTTTGCAGTAAATCAAGCTTTTGTTTGTCTGCCAGCCTTCACGGAGAACTTCGCGTTCACTGTTCAACCTCTTTCGTAAACGCTATGACAACATCAAATACGTCAGTTTTCGTTTCTTCAGCAAATCTCATCATTTACTTTTGCTATAGCTGGATTGTTTGGTTGTGAAGCTTTCAATCGATCTGCTGTCTCACTGCTTGTATATGCTGCTTATTGCTCAAGCTTTGCTGTTTCTTCGCTTACGCTTGCTGACTTAGATAGCTTGCCATGTTTTTGGAACCGATGTAAAATAGTCAGTGACATTGCTTTCTCGCTTTCGTTTTTTAGTGGCTTGCGTGCTTTCACTCGTTACATATTGTTTTGCTTTGTTCGTTCTCTTAATTTCGGTTGCAAAATACACAGAATTAACTCGCTCTTTGCTATTACGTAGAATCAAATTTCCTGCAATGGCAACAATTATGGCATTAAATCATTATGGGTGTTGGTGGTGATTGACAGTTAACATCACCACCAACATCCATAATGACAGTTAAAACCTNCAAACTTCGAGGTCAGCGTGATTCTGTTTCCTCANTTAGCTTTAACTATCGCAACACAATTCAACCTATGGACGTCCGAAAGTTTCACAATATATGCATGGNAAGATGATTCCTGCAAATACGANTGTTAAAACTAAATCTTGAAAAAACTTGATACTAAATGCATGTTCTTTTCCTGTTGTGCTTGGTGAGACCGAATTCTATGCTTGACGTCTGAAGCACACTCAGGTGACCCTGCTCAATTGTGGCAACCCAGTAGTTCCCAAAGTGGAGATAATTACCCCCGGAGGTAATACGCGATTGTTCGTAGGGTAACGCGGAACCAAAACCACAATGTTGCTCTGTATCATGAGCGATCACTGCAAAAGAAATTTTCAACCTGAAATACGAGAAGAATTAATAAACATTCAGTCTCGTCGCCACGGGGGGTTTTGGTGGGCTTAGCCCCCCCAAACAAAGCTCCAAGCCCTCCAAACTGAAACGTGAAGCTCGACAAATGAGTGGAGTTTTGCTTAATCTGACAATGTCAAGCCCCCCCGCACAAACGCAAAGCCCTCTCGCAGAACTGCAAAGCCCCCCTATTGAAAACTTTCTGGCGACGGTTCTGTAAACAGGGTAATAAGACATAATTGCTACCTTGATTTGGGCAAAGGCTCGAAGAAGTTTGGGAACCACTGTTGTAACCTAAAAGTCAAGCAGCACTGCTGTGCTATGTTGCCACCAGTTTTGTGCTGCAACAGATGTAGCCTACAATGAAAATAAGCATTGTGTCGCCCTGTAAACTGTTCTACCTCGAATCCTGGATGTACCTTATTGGCACCTGCTATTAGGTCAGATCGTTGTTGTGTGCCACCAGGCCTGTAGTCAGGTTTTAAGGTTTGGGGGTGAAAATAAATTTGTAGGGGGAAAAATTTTTTGTGTTTTTTATATGTTTAAAACGAACTTTTTCTGGGAACAACAAAATTTGGGGGCGCAAAAAAGTTGGGGTCACTGGCCCTGAATGCTCCCCCGTGGCTGCGGGCCTGTGTGTCACATTGCTTATTGTTTCGGTTGCAGTATTTCGTCAAATCAACTACAGAAGTTGCAAACTTTGTCCAAGATTTACTCACAGGCTGTTTGAAAACGGAGCTTATTATGTGGACTTGTCTTGTAATTCTACGTATGCGAGGGCGAGTGATTTAAGCAACATGGTCGTGTAAAGCTCTGGGTTCATCGCATATTGATTTCGCACCCCCCATCGACCTAGCCTGTGTCCGCTACTGCATTACCTTATGATGCCATGTGGTTTGGAGACAGTGTTCAAACTGTATTTAGTCAAACAAAAGTGTTGGATGCTCATTGCTCATAATAAGAAATATTTTTGCACTAGTTCCTCTTTGTTTTGCTTCAGCATATTTGATTGTCCACCCTGGTTTTCTTTCTTGGCAGATGAATACACTGAGCCACTGCAGTTGGCGCCTAACACGGGATCATACGCAGGCAATTCTCGGGATCTAATCAAACGCCAGAAGAGGCAAGCTTACAACACTAACAGCAAGGAGAAGCTTCTTCAGTTCGAACACTACTGGTACCGCGCAAACGGAGCGACTCTCGGAAAGTTCGCTGGCTGCGAAGCTTTCGCCCCCGGAGAAGGGGGGACAACTGCGATCGTGTTCAGTTCCTCGGAAGGTTGGAAACCATGGCTGAAAACCTGTGTTTCATACAGGACACTGCACTAACGTTTAAAGTCTAACTGGCAGTGCGTATTCAGTGGGAACCCCTCACCCACCTTGTTAGAAGGGGGAACTCACTCTTCTATACATTTTGACATGGCGCCAAAATGTTGGTGTTTGTTTTTGTAATTTTACGTAGACATTTTAACAAAAATTCTTAATTCGCCTCACTGTAGCAAGGCACATAAACCACTGCTATGGCAACTTTCATCAGTGCATTCTGAAGACTTATTTGCAAAGTGCTTTTGCTCAACTCTTCGTTGGTTATGTGACAGCGATGTAGCGGAACCTGCCCACGAATAAAATGTTTGCGAATGTCTAGCTTACACTTACCACAAGTGTCCAGCAACGTGAGTAGTCAACGTGACGTTTTTCTGATTATGCAACACTTAATGCTGTGCGTGGTAAATCAATGTGAAAACAAATCATTAAAACGGTTTTAGTACATCAGCTTCATGCAATGAAATTATCTCACAAATGGCAATTATTCTGCGACTGTTTCTGCGCAGTTACCAACCGATACATAGAAACTTGGGATTTCTACCTTCTTTCTGGAAGCTTCCTGCAGTTTGACCTCATCATTAACTGCGAGAGTAGCAACCCACAGAACGAGTTCGTAAGCCTCGAGTTTTCTGCCAATCTCGGAAAAACCTGGAAGCCCGTTGTGCCAATATGTCTACCAGGTAAAAATTGAGGAGTTTAATGATTTTCAGGGGTGTCCACAATCGAAGATATTGAAATGGTAAAAAGTTTGCAGTCAAATATTTAAAATTGATATATTGACAACGTGTGTAATCTTCACCCTTTTAAGAAATTCACCGCTCTAATATGTTGAATCTTTTTGTGCCGGCTTGTCTTTTTCTTTCTAATGTTCATAACCATTGTTGCATTCCCGACCTTACTCATAATGTATATTTCCTTGCGATTTTTGGTGAGCATGTTTTTAGAAAGTATTGTTATGGACCTCAGCGCGTGCTTGACTTCGCAGCGCCGAAAACCTTCATCCACTTTATAGATTTGTGGTTTTGTTGAATACTAGTATTTCATCGCCGCGTTTTTAAAGTAAGGTAATGAAAGATCTCGAAAAGACTTGTAACGAATTTGCGCATCATGCAAAAACAAATTATCTGTTTGTAGGTTCATCAATCGGTTGCCAGCACGGGTTTGGAACAAACTACTTTCCAGAGTTAAACAAAAAGTGGACTCGCCACACGATCAGGCTTCCAGAATCAATGCGGTAAGAGGCAGTCTTACGTTTCGATTACGTTTGTAGTCAATGTCTGTCCTGCAGAACAAAAACTGTACCTGGTGCTGGGAAAAAATTTCAATGCGTTTTTTCAGCATTTTGTCATGGTCTGGATAAAAATCAACGGGGTATTATATTAGTACGAAGACAATTTTTGCACTGTAACCTTAATTTATTTACATTTAAAATCAATCTCAAAAATATGATGTGGACCCGCTTGGTTTCTCTTGAAGTAACCAGAGAATTAAAGTCCGTTTGGTGCACACAGAACGGAAGTTCTAAAACACTGTAATGAGTGTAACAGCCAATGTATTAGACAACAGCGGCGTTGTTCACATGCTGTGCGAATGAACAACTGTATCACCGTCACCAGTGAGGCGAAACATGGGCGGCGGTTAATCCGCTGCGTGTTTTGTAAACAGTAGTGAGAAAGAAACTCGGAAAAAACGAATCACAACGTCTCAACCTGAGGCCGATCCACCCACCAAAGTTAGGGGGGCGATTCAGTAATATTTGGTAGCCAAGTCTCATTACGGGTTCACTACTGTAAGAGAGATGAAGCATACTTCACAACACTGCTGTGAGAAAACAACACAGACGGCAAAATGGCCTTATATCGCGAATGCTGTTTTCCGAATTGTACGATATCATGGTGAATAAAGTTAATTTCGTATGTTTTAGGGGAGGCGATTGCCCCAATCGACCCCCTGGATCCGCCCCTGGTCTTAACTGTGACTGTAAAGAGATTGAAGCGTGAAGTGTTATCAGTCACGCGAGTCGAGTGGAGCGACGCAGTTAAATATACATGTTGTTGCTACGGGTGACGCCCTACATGTGTGTTACAGTTTGAAAATATGTGGAGGTTATGCCCTAGTCCGTGTTATTGAATCAACAAGGATTCAAGGGCCTGTAGCTGCTGCCAAGCTATCTTTGCCCACTATCTCAGGACTGCGAAAATCAAATCGACGATTTGGGTTGATTTAGAAAGCAGTTACTTTGATTTCGTGTTTGCTGATTCAGCATTGTCAAGACATGGCAAGAAAAACACAACCAGTTCAAACATAAACCTGTGATACATTCATCTGTGCAGCATTAAATTCATCACAGCATTAGGACGATATCGCCACTTTCATCAGTCAGCTCAGTTTCCTCGTATCCTGTCGTTCAATGCTTTGACAAAAATGCTGTTTCGCCTGTGTTGAAAGGTCACCGAGAGTTCGTTTTCGATGGATTCAAAATATTGAACCTGGCAGCCAAGTTCAGTGGGGCTTGGACAATGTGTACTTAGGCACCGGTTGTCCCTGGATGTGTAGTGGTCATGGATACTGTGAGCCTAAAACTACCGGTATCGGTGACATATGTCGGTAAGTAAAACTCTGCAATAATTGACGTATACAAACGTTTAAACATAAGATACACTGTAAACTCTATTTAAAGAGTACTTACATCTAAAATGTTATGCTTTGGAAGAAGTGTCGATATTTTCCAGAAATTTTAAATTGAATTTTCCTAAATAAAGCAAAGAGATATTGATGGTGGGTTTTGTTTTCCTTAAAAATTCTTCATATAACAAAATAGGCTCGGGACGATGCAAACAATTGCAATAAATTAACATCGACTTTTTCCTGTTTTTTGTAGATGCGACTCCAACTTCGTGGGTAACTCGCAATGTGGCCCAAGTTCACCACTTCCTACTTTGTTAACGGACAGCTTTAACCTCCCTTGGAATCCGCAAGGTTAACGTTTTTGTCTGTTGGTGTTACTAGTATTTTTTTATTTGGACGGGTGAATTACAATCGGACGTATCAATAACCACAGCAATGAAATTAACGGCTTAACACACGAACCAAATTGACAAGTTAAAGGCTTATGGTGACGTTGTCTTCATCAACCCTTCTTTTAATTCCTTTCATTGCGCGGTTTTGTGGTATATGAATGAATCTCTATGTTTCTCGTGCGCTTTACCAACCAGATGTGGTAAAATGCTCTATATCTTTCAACAGGTCATTGTTGCTTAAAGTATTCCATTACCAACGCTTTTTTTCGTCACTGTTGTCAGGAAAATCACGACTATTACTAACTGCAGAAGCAAATACTGCAGACAAATTTTGCCATCAATGACTCCACCGCAATTTTGATGTTTTTTGAGGGCATAGAGGTTGTTGCAGTGTCCAAGAGTTGGTCAGAAAAGTCGGAAGCAAAATATGTTCAATTGACGATGGAGAGGTTCTCGTCAGACATATTTGATAGTTAATAAGCGAACTGTTTTTTTTGTAAACTGTTATATTTCAGAAAAGTACGCCCTGGTGGTTGGAGGAAATTCTTTACCAGCTGGTGACATCACGTCGAGTGGCGTGATGGTCGACGGAGAGAACTTGCAGTTTTCACGAGCCGGTGTGAGGTTGCTGCAAACGACCCCGCTCAACACAACCACATCTCGCTACGTTCAGTTCTTCATACGGCATCACGGTAATGACTGCGTTGCGTGCGTGTAAAAAACAGTCACTTTGTTTTTTATGCGAGCTGCTGTGTGGCGGATCGTTTCACTCTTTACAATACTTGGTTCAGCCATTATCAACCGTGATGCCGCGGACTTTGCCGAGTCTGAAAGAAGTGTCGGTGGGTCCACAGGCTTCTGGTTTGTGAGAGGAAACAAAGTTTGCAGAGCGACGGCGGTCGCAGAAAGGGGACAACAAGTTTTAAATTCTACCGAAGAATTATCTTCACTGTTTTGTGTTTGCAGGCAGGTCATTCGGCAACGTGGTGGTTGTCCAGTCAAGCATAAACAACGGCATCACGTGGAAAACTCTTGATTTAATTGAGGCGTCGCCTAACTTATCCATGAAGTTTGTCAACATCAAACTACCAAAAGAAGCAAAGTTTCCAGGGACTGTGTTTAGATGGTGGATGAGTAATTTGAGCGCAGGTAACGTGTAATATTGAGACAGAGCGTAAGAACATGCTGTTTATGCGGTGGAGATTTGGCAAATAGTTTTATGTAACAATTATCAAATGCTTACTGCCTCGCACTATCCGCCTGTATTGGCTTTAGCGATTTACTCAAAGTTAACGAATTTAGAAATTTCACCCCTTGCCCGCGTACAGTCTTCCATAGGCAACCCTGTTGCGAGGTGTCAGATTGCCGGGTTCAGAGTTATGTGAATCATTCTGTATTAATCGATCGAGGCACGTACAACTGGCAATGTTTCGATTTCGGATATGCGAAGATTAAACTGATTCGGGACCTCATTGACAAGCTGTGGTAACCGTGGCAAGCTGTGCAGCGCATATGCGTAGTAGGTTAGCTTCAACTGTTTGTTGCAATCTCGAATACATATCTGAGAAAAACACTACTGTAAATGTAAATTTATTGCATAGAATGGCAAATTTAATCCATGCGATTAAAGGTCGCTGGCCCAGTACCCATCATTGAAAATGTCTAGAAAGGAAACAGACGCTTAGCTCACGCAACCTTGGTGAAGAAGCATACCAAGAGACAGGCCCCAGGCCACGGGGAGGTATTCGGGGGCAGAGCCCCCCCAATTTTTTGTGACCTGCCACATTTTGTTGTGCCCAGAAAATTTTTCATTAAACGTATCATAAAAACAAAAATCTTGCCCCTCTAAAATGTTTTTGCCCACAAATTTTAAAACCTGGTTACGGGTTTGCCAAGCGAACCTCGAGAAAAGAACGTATAGACTGGAGCATGACAAAGGCAATGCGTAACAAATCGAGAAGCTACAAGCGCACAGTATCGACAAGTATGCAGATTACAATGACAATATAGGCATCAGTCAGACAAAACCGGCAATGCTAACGACATCTTTTGGATCCAATTCTAGAAACTGCATAGCGCACGCCCAATATGCCTGCTGTTTCAACTGGTCGGTTGGAAGTGTTTTATGGAAGATCGGACATATTGGTATTAATAAATAGGCAGTACGCTTTCAGGCAATTGTAGTCTTTTTGAGCAAGATAATGTTGCACATTTACTTTCACTTTTATTCATTATAGATTTTTAGACTGAGCATTACCACGTAATCAGCAAAACTGCTATGGTGTTCTTTACCCGGATTGCCGTATCAGTCATAGCTGTAGCCAAGGGGTCCAGCGGGGTCATGGCCACCCAAAATTCTGGCATATGTTTTCGTTTTGTGCTTTGAGACGAGGTGTCCAAAACCAAATGCTGTTGCTCGCTTAAAGTGAAAACAATTGGCCCCGCAAAAAATATTTGGGCTGGCTACGACACTGGTATCAATACAGGGTAGCGCAGTGTTTCCCAACCAGTGGTCCATTGGCAGTTTCTTGAAAAAACAATAAGCGTCAGCCAACAGTTGGCTGTTGGACGGCTGACCACAACAATAACATCAATTCAGGAATAAACTGCTGAATCAAATGGATGTGTTTGGTTCAAGTAACTAGCATTAAGCCAAATAACGTAGCCAACACTGACCACATAGTAGGCAATATATTGATCTGAACGCCATCTAGGCCACGTAAGAAAAAACTGGGAAACCACTGTGGTAATAGTCAAGGCCGTTATCAATTCGCTTGGTAGTGTAACAGTGTAGCATCGTCAGCGGAAGTCGAACGCAGGGCGCTCACAAATGCAACTCCCAAAATCCATAGAAGTGTTCCATAAAATCCATATTTTACATAAAAAATCCCTAAATCTGTGGTGGTGCAACATAAAATCGTAGTGTCATGATTAATGTTAAAAATAGAACCAAACATGATTTGCAAAACAAACTGAAATTGTTCATTTTGCACATTTTCATACTATTCCGAAAATCCCTAAAATATCCCTAAATCCCTAAAAAGGGTCAAAAGTTCCAATATAGGGACAAAATCCCGAAACGTAAGAGCACTGGTCAAACGTATATTTGCCCGAGAAACTCAGCAGCTTTTAATTTGCGTGTGTTACGTCACAGGGGAAGGTGAAGACGTCTGGGCCATCGAGAACCTGGTCATCGGTGGTCGCTCGTCATCTTGCGACGCGGAAATGCTGGTGGAGGATTTTGACCCTCTGAATCTCAACAACTGGTTGTTCATATCGGGCGGCAGTGTGGGTGCCCAGTGCACAGATTCTCGGTCGCAGAGCGGCACCGGAGACCTGTTGAGGTCAGTCGGAAAAGCACCGATAAAAAGCTGACATTTTGTTCGTTCACCCTTGTAAAATGTTACTTGGAAGCTATGCGGGTGTGACAATCTTGTGTGCAGTGTAGTCGCAAGTCTTAAAAATGTGTTTTTTTCCTATTGAAGCAGTATTCTATTTAGCAAATATTTTCGTGAAAAAAGCATTTGTGCACACATTTCTATGATGTTGCCTCAGCTTAAATGGCACAATTTAAGCTCATCTGAACTACATGTGTTTTTGTCAATACATCTGAGCTTGGAAAAGTTCCAAAACATTTCATGGAACGTTTGCAAATGACGCTACAAATTAACTTTCTCGTTCCCTATTCACCACTGCGCAAAATTTCGGTCATAAGGTACCGGTTTGCGGTAGAATAGATATAGGCTGGGTGTCCGAAGGCCAGCAAAACTAAAAGTCTGGCAAGAGCCTAGACACAGTGGCGTAACCAGCCCAAAAATTTAGTGGGGGCAACAAATTTGGGGGGCCAAAATGTCTGATTTTAGGCGAATAACACTATTTTGCTTAGAAAAACGCCTCTCAAATCACAATACGGCTATATTTTCTAAAAATAAGGGGGGGCATGGCCCCTTTGGCCGCCCCCTGGCTACGCCTATGCCTAGACATGGCTGGTTCAACTCATTTCACTTTTACCGGCATTAAAACTCGGGAGCAACTGATTTTCAGAGCAGTTCGACCAAGACTCCAAGTTTAACTACTGCCAACACCGCCTTTGGAGCATTACAATAATTAAAATAGATAATCCGTAGTAGTGTTGCCTCAAAATGTTTGCATAATGGATTCTGACAGAAACGATAACTGGGTATCAGTGTCAGCGTTGTTCACAACCTGGGTTTTAAGCATTTTCATCCCACTCCTAAATCACAACCAAGGCAAATATTTTACAATACTTTCAAACGAAACATCAAGTGCCAAGTATTTCCCATTTTCTACTGGATCACTTTCGTCTGTTCGCAGGCTGGTGCAACCCGAACCAACCAATAGCAACGTTCACTTTGATTCTTTGGTGGATGAACATGTTCTCGCGACACGTGATATGTGTGTGGTGCGAGACGACTACGTCATACAATTCAAGGTTAGCGGCGGAGTTTTGCAAGCAGTGATTTAAAAATATTTTTTAACAGAAAACGCAAAAATGAAGCGCGGAAGTGGCTGCTAAGGATGCATATAAGTTAATAAAATAAAATAACGACCTCATAGAAAATTAAGTGACGTAGGTAGCATTTTTACAAATGTGAACAAATTTTAGCTTTTTGAAATGACATCACTCACAACATCAGTTTTTTTCGGCCACTTTGGCCATTTTCCAATGATAGGACTCTATCTCCTTTGTTCTGATTTATTAGCAAAACAGTTGGAACATGGGCAATTTAGTTTTTGAAGCTAGACGAAATGAAAAGATGAAATATGAAGTCTCTTATTTGTAGCAGCCATTTCCAAAATTTTGGGTTGGAAATTGATAAATTATTATCACAATTTGCTTTAAGCTACCTAAAACTTCCTGCAATATCTTTAACATTTATCGCCAAAAAATTGCCATCGTGAGAGTTTGACTTGTTGGTTAATGCACTGCTCGTTTTGTTGCAGCTCAAGATTGGTTGCAACGGGGCGACGCCGAGCTCATTCAACGCTGTCAAACTTGAGTTTTCCGCCGACGATGGAGTCACGTGGGATCTGGTAGTTCCCCATTGCCATGGCAACACTGCAGATCCTGCTGGTTGCTCTTTTGAGCGCCACCAAGCGTCCATCTATTACCCTGGATCGTATGATGACTGGAGAAGGGTGGTTGTGACGTTGAAAGGAAAGAACCATATCTGCGGGTTAGATTGTAAACGTCTCTTCGAGTGAAGCTACGTTTGCTTTTGCAGTTTCCTTGAATGAAATTACACAGATCATTTGCGTTTAATAAATTTAAAAAGTTACAAAAGACACAAAAGTGGGCAGTGCGTTTGCGTCCAAATCTTCATCTACGGAAGCGAATTCCCATTTCTTGTAGATAGTTTCTGATCGCAAATAAATAACCTGTAGCGAGCTGCTATACAAGACTTCAACTGCATCATCTGCACAGTGAATTATCTCAAACTGGTGGATTAGATTTGGTTCAAGGCGGCAGAACAAAAATAAAAGATTTAATTTTTGATAACTCCAAACTGCCTTAGTATTGTGAGAACTCTATATCAGAAGTAGATCTGATAAGTTGGGATAAATCCAAACGCTTGGAGCAGTAGCGTAGCCAGCCAAAAATTTTGGGAAGGGCCAAATATTTTGACTTTAAGCGAGCAATAGTATTTTGTTTGGGAGACCGCCTCTCAAAGCACAAAACAAGAAAATATGCTAGAAATTTGAGGGAAGCATGGCCCCTTTGGACCCCCTGGCTACGGCTATCGCTTGGAACTGTGATGCAACTGGTTTGTCGTGAGCAAAGCTCTCGTTCGCAGTTCAAATGCTGTGCGTTTCCGATGGTATCAAGAAAGTTATCCTGACAACTACAACAGCAGTGACGTTGTTCCCTGGTCAGTTGATGACGTGTACATTGGTCCAGCCTGCGAACAGATGTGCAATGGCCATGGCCATTGCGTTGATGGCGGAGAAACGTGTGTTTGCGACGAAGGCTTTACGTCAGCGACTTGTTGTGATGCCATTGATGGCGCCAACCCCACGTTTTTCAAGGAAACTTTTGAATACGCAGGTGATTTAGAGCTGTAGCCATGTTAACGCTTTATTTTTTACAATAAGTTCATTATTGTATCGTTGATTTGGCAGAAGCTGAACATCCACGTATTGCAAAATATTGTTAACAAAATTTTTTTCTACAGTTATGTTTTTCCGGGTTATCGTAATAAGCATATTGAATTAATTACCGCTGACACAGAAAACCTAAAACAAATTTTGCGGAGTTTTTTTGTGAAGTTACTTTTGTATACCGAGTAGTTTATATTTGCATACTCCTTCCAACGGAATCGATTTGTTGAACCTCTGCTTCACTGGTTGCAATTCATTATTTTCTTGCTGTTTGGAAACCTCCCTGGGTAATTTTTAAACATGTTTTGTACTCTATGTTGGTGACTCATTTTCTAGCAAAACAGTACATCAGGTCGTTTGGGATATAAACGTTCTGAATATGACGGGTTGCAAGTTATGCACCTCAATTTTCTTTGGTTTGGGAAAAATTTACAAACATCGTTACTAATCGTGACGCAACTGACAATCAGTGCGCACAGTTTTCACACTCCATCAAGAAGCACAAAGTGGTTGGCATTTTCTGATGATAATGGACGGTGTTTTATGCACGATCTCAATTCACCAAATCGGCGTTTCTTTTGTTTATATTTAAAGGACCATAATTCATTCACCGTCATGAATTTCGTGAGCACTGTTATGCTGACAGCAATTTCATAATTTTGATAATTATTTCACCGTGATAACATTCGTGAGTATTTTGCGCTGACAGAAATTTCATATTTTTGAAACACAAGGATCGTCTCACGCATCAGCAAATTGCTTTTGGCGGATCGCTCGCCTTCGCATGACGAGCTTGTCAAAAAACGTTTCTACTTTTTAGGCTCTCCGCCTGCTGTGGATCCAACAAAGTGGTCCGAGGCTGTTGGCGGAGTTATCACTGGCTCTTCGGCACAGTGCGAAGACAGTACAGTTTTCCTGAGTAAGAATTACGTAATGACCCAACCTGGAAGCAGAGTTCTGGCCACGACGAACATTGACACCCGACAGGCAACGTATGTTAAAACAACGTGACTTTTGTTTATGAAGCGGGATTGCTTGATTAGCACTTTGTGGAATGTAAACTTTACTGGTGATTGCGTGCTTACAGTTCTTTGGTTTCGTGTGTTGGTGTGAACAATAGCAATGTTTAATGACGACTGACCGTCGTTTCACCGGAAAACGATGTTCCTTTTTGCGGTCTCCCATGACACAAAAGACCGACCACTGTTCCACGTTTCCACCGCTGTAGCCCGTGCTGTAACATTAAACAACAGGTATGCATTGTCCAGTAGGGTAGTCAGCCCAAAATTTTGAGAAGATCCAAATATTTTGATTTCAAACGAGCAACAGTATCTGGTGTGGGACACCGCCTCTCGAAGCACGAAACGATAAGGTATGCTAGAAATTTTGGGGGTCCGTGGTGCCTTTGGGCCCCTGGCTAGCCTATGACTTTGTCCCTGATATATATTATCGTGCGACTTTAAACTACTGATCATATCAAGTTCGTCTGATGCTGGATGCTGAAATTATACGCAGGTCATTCGGCAAAACCGTTTTTTCACATAATAGTGACGGCTTTGCTTGTTCGATTTTTGTCCACGAATCTTTTTTTTGTTTCAGTTTCGTGCAGTTCTACATCAGACAAGATCCTATAGCAGGTGCTCGAAAACTGTGTTTGTGGTCACGTGTTTTGTTCAACACTAACGATTCTTGCTTTGCGTAATCCGTATTGTCGCTGCATATTCAATAAGAAGCTCTGCACCAAACTATCCTTGTTTGATTTGATAGATTTCTAATGTTTGATGCATGTTTGTACAGGTACTTGGGATGTTGTGGTGTACTTATTATATGGTTACAGTTACTTAATGGATTTAAAGTATTTTGCAAAATACTGCACAGGATGTCTATAAAGTCTGGGCACATGGTAAAAAATGCATATAGTCTGGGACCATCCTTCTCGTCCATTTAACAGCACCAACTCGATTCTTTCTTCTTTGGACAGAGCCATCATCATTTAAAGAAATAAACTTGTGGGGAGGAAAAATAACCTACACAAATGAAATAGATAGTGAAAAACCTCTATGTGCCCAGACTTTGTGGACACCCTACAGAAACATCGGTGTGGACCCAGCTGATGATCATGATTTAGTTTTATTAAAAGATAGATATATTGGGTTGAAGTGCAATTTTTTGCTTAATTTTTTGCTTAAAGTAGCTCCCCGTACCTAGAGTGCCCGCGATTTGTTCTTGTTTCTCCACANAAATTTCTGAATGTAAGAAAATGTTTTTGTCTTTTTCCAGCTGGAACTACCGTCGGTAATCTATCAAGTTCTCTGGTCTANTTTCAATACTCCACTGATGGTGGTTTGTCATGGAACGTCTTTGAAACACTGCCCTTCGAATCATCGCTCGCTCAACAGGTGCAACAGCGGGTTTGATTCTGGTTGATTTTAAAGCTTTTTCGCTATGTTTGAAACAAGCGCATTATTCAGAGACCGGCTTCGAACACTTGCATTACTGTGGCCATGGGCGCAATTAGGTGGGGGAGACGGGGACGCGTCCCCCCCACTTTTTCAGACAGTGGGGGTATAATATGCCATGTTACCCCATATTGTTCTCTTTAGGTTTCGTAATATGTTGGTTTCACACCAAGCTGTCCCCCTCACATTTTACAACAAAATTACGTTCATGACTGTGGCCAATTGTTGTTTTGCCTAAAAGAAACGCAATGCATTTTTGATAGAAACACTTTCTTCCACGTTTACACGAATCGCACTGAATTTCTCATTGGGGGCTTTTACTGGATTTATTAAACTGGTTTTTGAAGAGAGTGAGTTTTTCTTCAATTTCTAGACAAAGTACGTGGCACTTCCTTTGCCTGAAGGCGCAAGATCAAACGCCACGCGTTTCCGCTGGTGGCAACCTTCCCGAAACGGGCTGTTTACGCTTGGATGGGCACTTGATCACGTGATTGTTGGCAGTGGCCAAGCAGAAATTGATGAGGACTTTGGCACGTAAGATGAATGCTTCGTTAAAGAGAACTGTATCAAACTCAGAATTCTCTTTTTTGTTTATACAATTTAAGAATCATTTCTGTAAAGACTAACGCATTTTGCAAACATTGTGAAGATCGTATTGACAATTTCCTATCAGCTGTGTATATCATCATAGTTTTTACGATTTTTGAAAAACTTACGCAGAGAGGTTAAGAAAAGTCAACCTGCTTTATTGGCACATAATGTTTTCAACATGGCGTCGCAAACGGGGTAGGAGGATTGTCCCCTTGTATTTTGAAATTTGACGATTTCTTTTTTTTTAGCAAAATTACATTTTTTAGCAAAAAACGCTGTTTTCTTTGTTTCTAGAGCAGTGGTTCTTAACCTTTCTATGCACTCGTACCCCCTGAGCTTTCATAAAATTTTCTCGTACACCTCGTCTTAAACCAAACAGTAATTGGTAATAATGTAGTGCACACGGCTTCACAAGTTCTTTAGCAACCGTAATAGGCTTTCTCTTCTTGGCACATAAGAATGCAACGTTGTTAAAATGCCAGCAATTATTGCTTCCCCATCGGTACAAAAAATCCCTGCTTTAGTAAGGTTCCACCACTATGAATCGTGCCCTTTTTGTTTTTGAAGG
>JGI24021J15306_10002484_pt1 | contig 20013 bp, 11 predicted proteins | sample Ectturendosymbi1_FD_15306 | JGI IMG/M metagenome (IMG submission 15306)
TTTTATCAACCTGCGTTCTGCAGAGTGTGTGTGTTCATACTATGGACTTCGTGTCTGCTCACAAATAAATTGAATTAAAAAAATTAAATTAATATCGAACGTTAGCAAACGTTCTCAATTCTAATGCTAAGACGTACGTGCGCTCTACCATGGTCGTATAGCACGGTTGACTGAACACGATGACGTCATAAAACTACTGCTCAGACGGGCCCCGCGCCCAGGTCTTGCATTGGGCCCCGCGCCTGCTAGGGCCAGCCCTGGGTGTTTCGATCTGAGACGTCGTGCCTTCGCACCCGATGGACAGGTGAGCGCTGAGTGGCGCAGGTGTCCAGGCTCCATGGCACGACGTGCTAGCGAAAGTGTAGCTCCTTTGCGACGAAGCTCAGCAGGCAGAATGCCTGTAAGAATAGGAAGGTTGTTCGCTGCGCAAGGCGTCGTTGATGGCGGGGTCAATAGGCGGGTGTGAGCACTGCGGCACCAGACAGGAGCGCAGTATATACTCTACTGTTGAATGGACCAGCGCTAGGGTGGCTGTTCGCAGCGCTGCGTGATGTCAACTTTTTGCGAAGCGACTCGAAGTGTCGTCGCTGCGTGAGCAACCTAGTGTCCAACGTTACTCCGAGGTATTTGGGTTCAGAGCAGAAGGGCAGGGTTTTGTTGTTGTGATTGACTTTTAGCTCACGTTTGGCTTCCTTGTTGTTAAGGTGGAAGGCTGCCGATACCGTTTTGTAGCGCTGAGCTTTAGCTTCCAAGTCTGGAGGTATTGGTCGACAAACACAGCTCCGGCCTTCTTCTTAGCCGAAAAGCTCGCTATACCGACATTATTTGACAAAGCGAAGTAGTCCGGCTAAACGAGGTCTGACTGCTATTGCACTAGAAAAAATGTGTATTTCATATATCACAGACTCGTGGAGTATGATTTACGCATTGAAAAATGTAACTTCTTATATTTATGTCAGCGTTGTTTCTCAAATCAGCCTAAAAAAGCTGTTGTATACACAACTGCTACGGCAAGTAGCACAAGATAGTATGTTTTTACCGCGATGGGTTTAATGGTAAAGAACGCTCATTCAAGCAACTGCCCACTCACGCCTTGTGTTAACCGACAAGGTTCACTCCAACAACTGTGCACAAGTGCCCAAACTAATATATACGTTGAACGTTAACTCAAAATATGGAATATACTGCAATTAAGAGATCGTTCTACAGATCGGTTAAAAACTGATTTGGCCACTGCCAAACTGGCCGCAACAATTAATTGTTAAAAGCAACAATCAACGTTTCAAACACGCCATAACCAATTCAAGTGCTCTCTGAAGTAACAAATTCCTCAGCGATTATTGTGCAGGAGCTGGAGGGAAGCCCGTAGCCAGGTTTTAAGGTTCGGGGAGGGTAAAATACATTTTTAAGGGCCAATATTTCTGTTTTTATTATATGTAAAAAGACTGAAAAATTACATTTGTTGCTAGGACTTTGTCTAGTTATAACTTTCCAAATGATTGAGCTAGAGAGCTGTTCAAACCCTCTGAAGGAGAAAATGTCTTCTAGGTTCGATTTTAAAATATTCGGGCACTTTTGGGTTTGAACGTTTCTGGTTTGTTTTTTAAATTGCCACTTGAACTTCTTTCTCAAGCCCTAATTACGCCATCTAAAAATCTTATAACCTCCCCCAGTCGTGACGCCACACTAAAAAATTCAAACTTGAAAGTTCGCGGATTTTTTAAAATCCAACCTAGGAAAACCACCTCCGATCCTGAACATAATGGGATCGTAAACCACCTCCGATCCTGGACAGTGACCATATCACGTGATGTGGAAGGAAATCGTTTAAAAGCACGATGGCGTGCCACACGTTAATGCAGGGGTGGCCAACCTTTTCATTCCATGCGCCAATCTTTTTCACACTTAATTCAGATGCGCCACACAAACATTTACTTCCATTCAGTCCTTTGAAAGGTGTGGTCTTATGGACATATTTTGAAGTTATAATTACGTATTTTTATTTGAAAAATATATGCTTTGTTTTATATAACAAACATATAAACAAGCATTACCAAATATATTTATTAATAATGATGACAGATGCAGCAGTTGCAGAGGCAAAGATCTCACACAACACTTTTAAATTTCAATTGATCATTTTACTTCGGAAAGTACTAATAGTAATATATGAACACGATTAGCAGTTTAAATAAAAATAATTTTATACACAGGCAAAATAAACATGACTGACTTTAATGTGGCTTTTGGCTCGGCTTTGCTTCCACCAAACCAGTAATATTAGGAATTAAATCCGCAACTGAAACCAACAGACAGTTCTTCAAGTTGGAATCGGACAGTCGCGGCCTCAGTTTGCTTTTGATTATTTTCATGAAAGAATATGAGTGCTCGCATTTGAACGTAGTTACGAAGAGACAGGCACAACTCATAGGCAAATTTTCTCATTTTTGGAAAATGTTCACATGGTAATGATCGTCATAAACCAATCATTTCCGACCGACTTGGCAATGAGGAAAGTTAATCAAATTTCATTTTCAATACTGAATTTGTTTTTAGTTCAAGTAAGTTCCATTTGCATATGGCTAGGCATCTTAGAATGTTATGTTAAGTGAAAATGGGTCTATAAATGCAAGCATGCAGGCTTCTTCAGAAAAATCACTAAAACGACTATCAAAGACCTCTTGTAGTAATTTGATTTTTTCAGTGTATTTTGCAAAGTAGCCAACATTTTCATCAGATTCACCTTGTCCTTTTAAATTCCCTTTTTTAACTGAGAGATAAACAGTTTCAACTTCATCTTGAATGCATTGATGCACTGATATCATTTACTAAGCTAGGAAACAGTTTGTCTTTGCCCTGTAGTTTCAAATTGAGGTAATTGACCTGGCTGCTAACATCAACTAAAATGCACTTGTCCTTCAGAAAGCCAACGCACTTCACACTGAAGGATAAGGTCACCATATTCCTCATCTAGCAGTTCACAATATTCTCTGAATTGTTTTCTGTTTAATCCTTTTGCTCTAATTTTGTTCACACACTTTACAACTGGTACTATAACATGCTGCAAACTCAAAACTTTTCCACACAGGGAATCTTTGTGAATAATTCACTGATATTTTAGGAAGGTCGACCAAAAAAATTTCGAGCAAGGCTACAGCTAGGGGGCTGTACCAATCATTGACGGTGCTCCAACAGTGCATACATTTAAACGTTTGCTTAAATATAGTTGTTGATTTCCTAGACTTGACTTTACTTCCTCCGATATTTATGATCCTCTTATTTTTCTATGAATGGCTCAAAGTCAGGCCTGCACAAGTCCAGAAAGCTCAAAGGGCCAAATTATCAACATAAATTTGCCGCGGGTCGCAAAAGTCTATTTCATTTCGATGTAGAGGTTTTGTTGCAGTGTGGAAGAAGTTCTGGAACGACAATTGCTTATTCGAGATCACGCTTTTGTAACATTTTCAACAATTGGAAAAGCTCTCGCGGGCCGCAAGAAAAGCTTTCGCGGGCCGTGTGTTGTGCAAGCCTGCTCAAAGCCAATAATTTCTTCAAAGACTTCAAAGACATTAAAATCATCACGTTACGTCGGGGTTGTTAAAACAACGCTAGTTGCTGGACTACATTCCCACAGCGAGGAAAACCATACTTGTGTTTTTAACTACTGTAAAGCCAGATTGATCTAAAAGAAACATATCATTGCTAGAAAGGGCGTCCAAGAAAAATAAAATCACTATAATGAGTAGGAGTGGCTTACGTTCTTGTCATCAAAAGGATGCCGCTTATAAGGATCCAATGCGCCACAGGTTGGCCATCCTTGCGTTAATGGTTGCAACACGAATACGTGCGAGTGTTGCACAAGATGGTGATGCACGAAATAGTACGTTCGTCGCCGCGGGGAAACATCTGGCAAAGACAGATAGCACTTTGTTTTCCGTTTATAATGGAGCAAAATCATTCGTCTTCAGATGTCAGAGTTGTCTGACAATGTTTTGGGTTCATCATCATTTCGATGTACGCCAGCACGCTTTTTACAACTTTGTGTGGCGCACTTTCAGTCAACAACAGGCGTGGCATGTGTTGGGGCTTTTGCCACTTTGTTTCAAACGTCGTTGCCGCCGTTTTTGAATAGTCTGAGATGATGGTTTGATATTATGCACATTCGTTTCTTCGCTGCATTCCTTTAAGTGTATGGACGTAGTGCCTTTGAGTGTGTTACAATTATACTTCCTGGAAAGCGGTCAATTCAAGCAGGAAAATACGAAACTGGAAATTAGTGAAGCGTAACGCCACAAACATCGTGGTAATAATCAAAGGGGCAGTCATAACTTTTCGTTTTTCAGTCTTGACCAACCAAAATCGGCTAGAATGTTGTTATCCTTCATGTAGATATTTCAAAAAGAACATCAGTAAGCGACAAAAGAACAACAAAATTTAATTAGAGCAAAACACTCTTAATATTTTTAATATTACAGAGAGATATTGTAGGAAAAGATTCAGGTTTGAAACAACCATATTTTGGATGTTTTTTGCAATGCCATTCACTACTGTCAATAGGCTAGCCTGGAACAATCCATCTTCCAACCTTTGGCTTTGCTTCACATACTGAGGTTACTGAACAGGCTACAACGAAACCAACGCGGAAACGAGGAAAGATCGGTACATGAACATTAGTGGAAACAAAACGATACAAAATCTAATCAAGAGCAAATTCTTCTCACTTCGTTTTTCTAATCTTTGCAAGAGCCTTTGCTTTGTGGCAAACAAGGAAAGCTAAATTGCTTGGTGAGATTCACTGGTTGCTTTTAGGCAGGATGACAGGAGTCGACAGTGGACCAACTTCTGCGATGTGTTCCTTTGCGGGGCGGTCGAGGCCGTTGCTTTTGCATGTGGAGCGCTGTGGGCAAAACTTCGAGTAAGCTTGTATCAATCTCCTCACATCTAATGTCCTGTTGAAAGTTGAAAGATCGACACTGTTGTACTGGTCAAATAGCGCCATCAAGCGATGCAAGTTGGGGGAAGCTTAGGTTCATTTTGCAATGTCTGGTCCAAAAATGCCCACACGGGTAACCAGGGAAAGTTTTACAAATGAGAAAGGAACAAAAAGCAGCCAGGGAAAAGCTAAAGAAGTTTTTCAACCAATATGGATTTATGACTTTGAGATAACCAACAGGTATCAGGTGCAACAGCAAAGGCACTTTCACTCGGTCGTGCTCAAATGTGCATTTGAAGTGTGCTGTGGCGTCAGCATCAAGAGGTCCAAACGTCAGTGAAGAGGAGCGAATGTGTCAAGACCGAAATTTTCAGGGAAGCTGTATAGGTCTTGGAATAGGCTAAATAAGAGTGCCAGGGTCGGAGACTGTTTACGAATATACTTGAAGTTACTGTTAAGTCCTGACCCACGAATCTTTTTGATGACACTAGATGACAAGTTTCAGACTTCTTATTTTGCCTCACAAACAGAAAATGCTGTCGCTAGATTTTTAAAATGGCTTAACGTTGAATAAGTAATCCGCTTTTCCCAGACGCTGAACCTGCTGCATTACAGATATTGTCAAAACAACACCTGAAGCCTAAACTTGCCTTTGTGCTAGAGCTTAACCACGTCACAAATATGAACAACGCACGATTATAAACCTTGAAGAATACTGGACTTGATGATCTACACAAATGAAAGCAGATTTTCTTAGAAGTCAGCTTGCACAAGACACTTTTAAGTTTTAATGTTCGATCTGGTACGAACAAGAAAGTTGCTACAACGCACTAAAGCCGCTTTCTGCACGCGTTGGGTCGTTTACTCTGTTTTCAGGCATAAACTGTACTCATGGGCGTCGGAAGAGGGGTGCAGGGGTTGCCTTGGCCTCCTTATGTTTTAAAATTTGACATTTTCTTATTATTTTTAGCAAAAAAGGGTTGTTTTCTTAGATTCGCGAGAGAAAAATGAAATTTCACCACTTTTGGCTCCCCTGGAATAACATCTTTGACTACCTTTGAAAAAATCAACTGTTGCCCCCGCTGGAAAACATCCTTCAACCTTCTCAAGCTGGATGACATTTATGCCCTTGACTTCGGTGAAATCGTGCACAAGTTTCACTATGGCAACCTTCCTGACAACGTCAACCGCCTTTTCACCCCTGTAAATTACATGCACTGTCATGCAACACGCAGTGCAACTAGGGGTGTATATTTTTGGCACATGGCCCACAAAAATATGGAAAAAGGTCTTTGAAGCATCTAGGCTTTAAGGTTTGGGACAATATTGACCCGGCTCTACGCGACTGCTCCCCGTTCACTTAAGAAACAGTACAGAAGCATACTTACCTCTGCATGTTATGACAGATAGTATAACATGGAATTCTTCATCTTAACTGTAGCCCAATTATTTTTCATATGGCACTTTCCCCTTTGAACATATTCTCATCTCCGATAGCTATTTTTATTCCTTACTTCTCTCCAGCCTATTGTACATACTCCCATTCCTTTCCACATCTTGGTTGTGCTTTATTCAGGCCCGTACCCAGGTTTCAAGATTTGATGGGGCACAATACATTTTTAGGGGGGTAAGATTTTTGCTTTTACTATGTGTTTAAAACAACTTTTTCTGGGTGCAACAAAATTTGAGGGGGCACAAAAAAAATTTGGGGGGGCATTGCCCCGAATGCACCCCCCGTGGCTACGGGCCTGGTTTTATTGCCTTGGTTTTGCTTGCTTTTTGTTTGTGAATTGTGTTGTGGTTTTCTTGTTGCTGGAGGTGTTCTTTTGTTTTGCAAGAACAGTGCGTCATATACCACGGACCACTTCTGGGGAACAATGAAATTCGAACGCTATATTTCTGCAGATCTGATCCCAAGAGTTCCGACCATCATCTACATGCAAAAAACGCTGCAAGCTATTGTAGATATTGCTATACGCGAAAGGGTTATGACAATCAGGCAGAGTTTCATTTTAGCTGGAGTTATACTTTCCCTGCCACGCCCAGTTCCTTGCGGATCTGAGCACCTGACCCATCGAAAGTGACCGGTTGCGGGCCAGTACTCTCTTGCGCAGCTGTGTTGATCATCTGGCAGCTCTTTCTCACTTGTATGCAACATCACGAGTTGAAACTGGACAGTAACAAAGCTATTCAACTGCTGAGGGGCATCGACTTGATAACCTTCCGGTTCCTTCAATGCCCTGGCGTCCTTGCATTAATTTGTTTTTCTTGCTGGAACACTAACTACCGCCAAATAAAATCAACTCAACTCCTTCCGGCGCCCATGACTGTAACTTCCGAAGTTACGCTCGGTCGCGATCCAACAACCACGATGCGTGCTCACGGAGCAGTTTGACATAGAGTGCACATCATCTTGTTCAATATGTATTATAACGACTTTTTTGGTTGGGGTTGGCCATGATCAACAGCATTTTTTGTTTGTGTGGAATAACTAAAATGTTCAGTATGCTTCCTCTAACAAAACTCTTAAAATTTCAGCTGTTTCCACCTTTCGTTTTGATTGAATATTGGTGCAAATTTGCTGTGAAATGCTGCGAGTTTTATACATGAAATATCGTGTATGGTAAAATAAACTTAGATGCACACATGTAACAGGTTCCATGATAAAAGGCTATTACAAAATTGAAACAAGTTAATAAAGAAAAACAATTTAATTTGACATTTTAAAGAAGTGCATGCATCAAATTTCTGGAGGTAGGCCAACAGTAAAGCACGGAATGACTCTCTAACTCCGAAAAAACTTAAATCAGTTGTTTCTTACACTAAATTCTCTTACACAAAAAAAAAGTTTCTTACACAAAAATCCGTTAAATCAGTTGTTTCTTACGCTAAATTCTCGTATTACACCGACAGTTAACTTGGTACAACATGCGTTATCCCTTAGCAGTTTTGAAACAAACATTTGTGATAAGCGCTTTTACGAACTGGCATTTAAAGTACATACTTTCTTTTACGGACGAGAAACTAAGTTTTGGAATAAGTCTTGTAAAAATTTTATAAACATGCTTACACCTTTCAAATATTAGTTTAACATGTGTTAGAGTCAGAAAGGAATTGTACCACAGTACATAGTAAAAAATATCTGTGAGTGGAAAAAAACGTCAAAAGCTTTGAAAATTGCAACACTGTCTGCATTGCACTATTTTTGTTGTAGGAAGGCTAAAATGAATCGATGCCGGCCGGAATTCTGCAGTCACGAAAGCGGGTCGCCGCGATGCTTAAGCTAAGGTTTTGTGAAGTGGAGATTTTTTGTTTTGACCAGAGCTGTAGAGCCGGAAAGGTTTTGCTGCAACCATAACATAATATGCGAAAGCTGAATGCTATGTTAAAGATCACCATGCATCCAGCTGAATTCGAAGATGCAGCGGCATTGTAGTCGCTTGCATGTAAAAACAACGAAGTCGAAACGGATTCCTCAACCTGGCAGGAGGTTTATGCAGCCACCACGAAAATAATACCTCTTTCAAATATACCATTTTCAAAACACACCATTTTCCTCAAACTAAAACATCGTAAAATTAAAAATACCAAGAATGCTGAAAACCATATTTCTCTTTTCACGGCCGTATTAAAAGAAAAGAGACAGCAATTGAAAAGGTGGTTTTACTTAAATTGAAACAGTCGAAAAATTGAAAATAATACGGTGAACTACTAGTTGCTCATAAAAAGAAGTCATTATTGCAAGTACAATTTTTTTACAAAATGTTTATGCTGTTTTATTCATACATTGTAAATCAACTGACAGGCCATAAACCCATGCTGCAAATTTCGAATTGCCGATCATTAAGAGGAGCCGTAAGGATAGAACACAAGTACTGTCATTTCGTTTCTGATCAAAGAATCAGATACTTTAAGATCTTACAGAGTATATATTTTGCCTACGATGTAGGCATCATCAGCTCTTATTCAAATAGAATCTTATTCAAATAGAAGCTTTTATGATCTATAGAGTTTTTCTTAGTGGAAAGACAGGATGATAAAGCCTATCTAATAAAACGTTAGACGACCAAAAACATACTGAGCAAGCATGCACAACACAAAGAAACATGAAATGAGTATAGTCAACTTCAATCCTCATGATTTCAGCTTGAATTATAAAAAAAAGACTTGTTCTTGTTGTAACACGAACTCACAAAGATATCTTCCTTCGGACGTGATGCTGTATGATTAAGCAGCGCTTCTTTTCAAAGTAGGCCTACATCCAACATGACAAGACAAAAATAAATGCACTCACTGATAGCTGTGTATGCGTGACTAAGTTGTGCAAAGCATAGCCAGACCACCAAGTGATTTGCGTGCAGCACAAATCGTTATTGCGCATGCGAAATTGGCGTAGAACAGGGGTTCCCAACCTTTCTTTTACCATGTACCCCTTCAGCATTCCGAAAGATGTACATGTGCCCCTTCAGCATTTTGACAGATGCACAGGCACCCCTAAAATTTCCTATGACAATACATTTTATCATGATTGTTCATAACAATAAGCATATAATGATTTTTGAAAAGAATATTCACTGACATGTGTAAATATTTTGAAATAAAATATACGCAAATATATTTTGCTCAACTGTTGATAACCTTACATGTACCCCTTCGGATAGGCAAATGTACCCCTGGGGGTACATGTACCCCAAGTTGGGAACCCCTGGCGTAGAATGAACAGTGTTTAGGAATGTGTTTATGAACTACGATTACTTTAATTATGTTAATGCTTCAACTTCATTTCATTCACTTCAATTTTTACAGACTTCAGCTTCAATAAAAACACTGACAGTTGCAGCAAACGCAGAACTTAGTTGTTCCGGTTCTTCACGGTCACGGAAGTCACGCAATCGCTGGCACAATATGTGCGCCGCTAAAATCACTTTAATAATTCCATTTTTATGAAGAAGAGGTACTTCGACAGCCAGCAGCAGTGTTGGCAAACCTACAGACAGTTCTGTTGAATTTATCAACCCCGTAAACTACTTTGGAAAAGGGAGATTAAACTCACATTTACTGAGGATTAGTCGGATAAAGCTTCTCCAGTGTCTCCATAGAGCTCTGCATAAACACATTGCTATTGGAGGATGCAGAGAGCGATTATCCTCTCGTCATGAACAAGTTTAGGCCGAGGCTATGCGAAATATCGAAATAGAAAATATCGAGCTATGATAGGTTAGGTTAGTTAAATCGTTTTACAAACTTGTTGAAACTTTTTAATTTAGTTTAATATAAATAGTCGCAAGAAGAAAAGGCTGCATTAAGATTGCTTTCATTGTTTTCAATTTCTGACAAGTGTGATGAACAGTAGGCTACCTAATCAACACATATTAGGCTATGCCAGGTTTGGAAAAAACCTGAGCAGCAGTTGGGAAAAACTGTGTTGCCCTTCCATATAATTTCGTTCTCTTGCGACAGGCCCGTAGCCACGGAGGGGCATTTGAGGGCAGTGCCCCTCAAATATTTCTTTAGCTCCCCCAATTTTGTTTTGTCCAGAAAAATCTGTTTTAAACATATACCAAAATAAAAAACCTTGTCCCCCTCAAAATGTATTTCCCCCAAGCCTTAAAACCTGTATACAGGCCCATAGGCGTTGGAAGGGGGTGACAAGGGGGGAATTGCCCCCTTGGAATTTAAAATTCTTAGCAAAAAAGTTTGTTTTCTTAGTTTTGAGTTAGAAAAAAACAAATTTCACCACTTTTGACCCCCCTGGAAAAAGTTTGGAAAATTCCCTAGTGGCCCCCTCTGGAAAAAAATCCTTCCGACGCCCATGTACGGGCCTGCTTGCGGCTATGGAGATGGCGCAATTTGGTATCTGTCTCGCGGCATTTAAATTAAACGTTGTTACGAATCGCTAAGCAAGTCTGAGAAGTACTCAAGTTTACCTATAACATTCACAAGCCTTCGACCGTATCCAGGGTCGGACCTTTGTTGATGAAAGCATCCACCTTTATTTAGAAGAACTGCTAAATGAGAGAAACATTTGACATGTCACGTAACGATGCCAAACACCAACATGAGAGACCAGCACGTGAAACAGTTGACACTGCAGCTTCCCAAAACTGGGTACATTTGCTTGGTAAACTATAAAGTAAACACAATTTCAAATAAAAGAGATCTTGCAAGTTTATGTGAGTAACTGCTCTGCCTGCGTTTGATGCTATTTTTAATGCGAATAGGGCAGGCGGAGTAAATTAGGCAAAGTAAAAAAACAAAAATAAAATCGTCTGACAGGTTACCACTGTGACAGGTTACCACACGAAACGCTTTTCCTTCTTTTCTTCTCTTCTCCTTGAAACGTGCGCCATTTCTCGCTCGCGCGCTTAGCGATTCTGAAATTGTTTCTTTTTGTTGAAGCTCGAACTTGTAATTCGAAGTGCAAAAATATGACAAGCAAAATAGCTGTCTAAAAGTGTGTTTTTCACTATGCAGTGAATATTGTTGCAATTTTCCAACGGTAGAATTGTTGATGGCACTATGGTGCTGTACAGTAAAGATCGAAACAGGTTTTGAGCAGAAACGCGAGCGTGAAGCGCAGAGGGAAACGCCCGAGCGCCATCTTGCTCTCGTTTGAGAGAATGACCTTCGTGACGGTGCCTGAGCAGTTGCGCTGATAATGAGCGCTTGTAGATAGCGGTTGGAGTACGTTACGAAAGATTAAAGGCTGACAAGTTAGCCGTTTTGTTGTGGTTTTACTATTCTTGTAGATTCAAGATAGTTTACCTGCTTACTTTCACCCTGCTATACGTTTGAGTACCGCCGGCTTGCATTGATTTGAGGTAGCGGTGTAGGCTTTGCGTCTGATGATGGCAACTCCACACCACGCCACCCTGTAGGTCGAAGACAGTAAAAACGACCGCTCCTCCCGCAAAGCGCTATATACTTTATCTAAGAAGCGCCTGCTATTCACTCTCTCACTGCGCTGACTCTGAGTCGCTTTTGCACAATAAAAAAAAGTAAGAGCAGGCTGAGAAGGGTTGGTGGAAAAGAGTGCTCATCGAAATCGTCTGTTGGGAGCATCTTAAAAAATTTCTGCATTCAGCAACGTTTCNTACAACCATACCCGCGTACGTGTCAGTGTGTGCCANCGGCGGTACGAGTAAAGTACTGTTGTAAATGTGCGCTGCGGAATATTGTTTTATCATGCTGGTTCAAGCAACCGCTATGTGCGTTCCAGGCACGCTGTCACATCTGTGGGTTCAAGTTCACACCCACTTGGCCCCAGTCAACTCTGCACCGCTAGAGAAAAATCATGTTAGCAGCAGGACCAAATCAATCTGGTGTTTATACTGTTAGCATCAACCCTTCAATTGCCAGCAATGTATCCCAACCAACGTCTTTGGCTGTGCCGTCCGTGAGTATTTTGACGCAACCTGTGCAGCAAGCGCCAAGTCAGCGACATGCCCAGCAGCTTATTGGTACCAACCAACAAGTCAACCAGGTCGTGAACATATCTCCCATTCGGCAGCTGGCCGTATCGCAGGCTCCAAGCAAATCACATACTTGTTCATTCTGCCAAAAGTCTTTCAGCTCAAGGTAGGTTGTTCTTATTTTGATGCGTTTGTTGTAGGCTATGTGATGAAGAGTGTGAGGTTACCTGCTGTAGATGATCCATGTTTTTCTGGCAAGAGGTAATTTTCAATAGCAAGCATGTTGTCTGCCAGTTTTGACTGAGAATTGTTCTCCCTTCATATAACAAAGCAAAAAATCCTGTTTTTGTTTTAATCTCAGCCTGTTTATTTAATCAGTAAAAATGGTTTAGGTATTCTTATTTTATGCGTAAATATTGTATGGCTTATAGTTATGCTACTATGAAGCACATGAGTCAAAATCAAGGCCTGTGGTGTGGGCCAAATGTGGCTTGCCACGTCAATACGTATGGCATGATGCTAGCTTGAAAAGTGTATTGAAATAGGTTTTTGCTGCTTCACAGTGTGTACTGACCGTAAACCTTTTCTTGCACAATCTATTTTGATTATAAGGCCTTTGCAAGGCTGTGTGTGTATCCATTTTATGTTTTTGTTAATAGCTGTTTTTTTCAGATGTTTTCAGCAGCTCACAATTGCCGGTTTTGTTATAGTTTAGATTTACAGTGATAAACATCTATGCCTTTTTGATATAGCTACAAATGGCCCATTTGAAGCAATGATTATGGTGATGTGGTCTCTGGTCAAAATGAGTTTAACACCCTTGCTGTAGAGCAGAGGCGGACAAAATGTGGCCCCCAGGCCTGGTGGCACCGCGGACTTAAGAATTTTTATGTAGATAAATTTTTGACTAGCATTTCGATTCACTTTTCAATGAGAAACAACTGCATTCCTCTCATTAAATAAATTACGTAATGTGCACTATATTTTATGATCACAGCCTGATTTGAACTACAATTCACATGCTTTATCTAAGTCTTCCTTTAGGAATATATAATATATTCATTATTTCACCCATAAGCTTTTGCTTGTAATTTACAAGGCTGAAGATGTGTTAATGACATGAAATCAAATTTCAAGTAAAACACTTTGCGAGCAGATTTAGCTGGGTCATCCCTGTGGAGACTTGTTGCTCGCTGAAATGTGTACCACATTATTTTATATTTGGTCTCCATCTGGTGAACTATAATTGGCATTATTACCAATGAAGCATGGCAGGTGAAGAAATGTTGTTTATCTTGAGCTAACAGGTGGCCCACCTCCCAATGTCACCTGAAAATGTGACCTGTAGAGATAGAAGTTAATCTGGCCCTGCTCTAGAGTCAAGCCCAATAATGATTTAACTCAGAATGTTCTATTGTTTTGTGGATTCAGGACCAGTAGCAAAGCATAATATGCTTGGCCAAGCAGAGCAGAAAACCTGTGGGTGATGTATTTTCAAAAAGTTGCTATAATGATAATGTTGGCAATGATATGATGTGGTTGAGGAAACATGATTGCTGTTCCAAGACAAACACCTATGTTAGCATAAGGTTTTACTTCACAAATTGAAAAGTTCACTAGTTGGTAACAATGCACAGCATTCTAGAAGGGTCAAGCCATGGTTTGTTTTTTAAAAATAATTAAGTTTATTGGCGATGGAGATTCTAAGAAATTTTAATGGTTTCCAGGTCATGTCTCCTTTATTTCACTGTCGTAGGTCAATTTCCATGGCTTCTACAACATAATGTGCCTTACACTATCACTAGTGCCTTACACTATCACTAGACACTATCACTAGTTTTCACAAGTTGGTGGTGTTTCAAAAATTTTGAATTAGTATAATCTATTTATTGAAACTTATTGCAAAAATGTACAATCACAAAAGATGTGAAGAAGTATGATTGTGAGTTTAGCTGTATGCTAAACACTAAAGAGCTGATGATAAGCTGGAGTTGATTGAAATAGGTCTTGGGTATTTTGCTAAATTCAGACAATACGTCTTTCTGCTGTAAGGAACCATTTTCTATAATATATGATTGACAGACTTTCAACAGTTAAGTCCTTCACTCCTAGAAAGCTTATTCTACAAAGTTTACCAAATTTTCCCCATACATGTTAGCTCATATAGTAACAAGTTCAGAAACATATTATTGTAATGAGCATTTTGTTGGGCTTATACCATAGCAAAATTTATTTTGTGGAATCCCAACCACGCAGAGGGAATTACTCTACTTGGTCATCAGAAATGAATTCCTACAACCAATGAATGATGCATTTGTGTGTTTTAGTATTTGCGTTTTACGTTTACCAACAAGCAAAAAACTAAAGTAAAACCATGAGTTTGCAAAACAAAAGAAAAAGTGAGTCAGACTGATTTTATTTTAAGGGCAAAAAAGTGTACTGTCAGGAAAAATGAAAACATAATTGAATTCATTGATACTAGTGGAACTGCTCAAAACAGTTCTTGTTTCTGTTTCTGCATAGGTAAATATCACAGCTGCTGCATATGGCGAAACCTTTCTTGCCTCTTTCATCTTCCTAATAGCGTCTTTTGTGTCTTCTGTGATTTTGAAATGTTCCAGTTGGTGTCTAAATTGGTTACAGTATTATTGTCTGATGTTAAAAGGTGTTTTTGTATTCGAGAAAAAGTCTGCAAGTGCTTCATCGCGATCCTTTGAAATACTTTTGTGATACTTTCTAAATTTCCATTGAGAAAAGTTGAAACTATTATCACTGATAGTTGATAAGCAAGCGTGCCAGGGTCATATCAACTTAATCCCAAAAGCAACTGCAAAAATTGCTTCCATGATTTTTCCCATCAAAACAGTATATATGTTGTTGGTTTTTTATCTAAAAAATTAGTTCTGTTGCGATCGGAAATCCCGAGCGGCATGTGTGCAAAACTTCAGACTGTGGCAGCAAGCAACAATAGAGATCACCTGACGATATCACTCTATTATTGCTTGTTCGCACCACATATACATACTTCACGCACATCCCGTTCGTGGTGAATCACACATTCAACGCAACGCCACCGGAGAGGTTGCAACAGTTCATCTCATTTATATATTTCTTGTGCTTTTCAACCATTGGCCCTGGCTGTGGTTATACTTTGTTCCTTCTGAAATGGATATAAAATTAATGGAAGCATCTTGTTTTCAAATCATTGTGACATTAATGTTCAAAATCTTTTTGGATTAGGTTTTGCTCTATGTGCTGTTTCATCATGTGTTACCTTGGAATTTTGGAATTTTGTCATTTGTTCAATTGCTTGTTCAAAAATTAGCCTCATGAAAATTTGGAATGCAGCCAGCAATAAAATGACTGATCTACAGACAAATTTTCATGCTCTATCATGTGCTGGGCTTTTTTGTTGAGAGCTACATCAGTGTTTGCAAAATGCAATGCTTTTGTCGTTGTTCAAAAATTAGTGTCACAGCAAATTGGAACACAGCATTGAAATGATTGTGAACTGTGAACAAATTTCCAAGGTCTGTTGCTTGCTGGGTCTTTTTTGTAAAGAGCTACATCAATGTTTGCAAATTGCAATGCTTTTGCCATGGTTTTGGCAATCGGCAGATAAATGCCTAAGTTGACAGTGGCATGACTCTTGCTGCTGCTCATGTTAAGTGATCATTGTTATTCACTGTAGGACAATCTATTCCCAGGTGATAAAGTTTTGCACTTGTCTATGCTAGGTTGCTTTGGAACTGTTCACATTTGTCTTTAAATACTAGAAAATTAAATTGTGACATGGTTACTGGCTGCGTTAATGTTTTGGTAAGTTAAAGGGTTAGAACAGGGTTTTTCAACATTTTGCTGCAGCGGAATCTTCTGCAAATGTTTGCGTTGGTCATGGAACGCTATGCAGTGATCCAAGTGTCTATCCTACTTTCTCCAGATGGGTGGAAATGTCGCATCTATGTTTTATTTCTATATTTCGGCAGAACCCTTGGCAGCCACTTGCAGAACCCTTGTTGAAAAACACTTGGTTAGCAGATAGATATTATTCAATGTTACTCAGAACCTTTTATGGAGTGAAACTTGTTTTTTTTTGCAAATTATATAAGAATCAGCAAAAGAACAACCAGAAATTCAAGTAAAATCGTTCTGAACATTACAAAGAGCTATTTTCATCTTAAGCAAATCTCCATTAAAAATGTGGTTTCAACAATGCACAGATTCTGGTTCTACTAATCCAAGGGTGCTCATCCTGGGGTACATGTACCCTAGGGATACATTTGCCTATCTGAAGGTTACATATAAGGTTAGCAATAGAAGTGAAAAATATTATATTTATTTCCAAATATTCTAACATATAAAACTTCAGTGGATTTTGATATATTACTCAGCTTTGTTGTCATAAGAAATTTTATGGGTACATGCTCTTGCTCATCTGTTGAAATGCTGAAGGCGTACATGGTCAGAGAAAGGTTGGGAACCTCTGTGCTATGTATTACATAGTCTGTTGCATGAGTGGTTTCAATGAATCCTCACTGACAATGACAGCAATTGATTTTGGAAGTAGTTTATGTTGTTCCATTTAAATCATCACTTGTTGCAATGTTTGTCATGCTGTACTACAAAAATTTTTTCAAATGAGTGTTTGTCCAAAGTTGTTTTCCTGAAAGTTCATATGTACTTGATGAAAATTGGGAAGTTGTGTTTTGTTTTATTGTTATGCTTGGTGGTGCTATTTTATGGTTTTCTTCATATTACCTTTTAATGGAGATTTGTATCAAAACTTAATGTTGTGCAAATTGAAACTTCTGTGTTATTTAGAAAATCTAATCAACTAAAGAACTCCAACCCACTTCAGTGATTGGTTTGGAATGCATTGAAACTGTGACTATTATTTTATTTCCATTTTGTTTGTGCTGCATATCCCCTTATCAATGACATGCCGTATATTCTTGCTTATTAGCCGCACTGTTTTACCTGAAATATGGCCTGTATTTTGCCTGTGGCCTATACGCGCAACATATCTAGAGGGACAAAGTTTTTGCATGAGCTATCAAGAAATGTTCTATCAGCAATAGCCTTGACAGAACAGAAGATGACATTCTCTGGACAGATGTTCGTGACGACACCCATGACACAGATGAAGATGGCACCTGCGATGATCTGCCGTACTTATAGACAAACTTCCTTCTTTCGACAAAGAAGATTTCTTAGATTTTGAACAATAAAATTGACTTTCATTACATTTGCCTGTAAAAATCAATATTTTGTGGTTGATTAATCACACAGGGTCTTCACCGGTGAAAAGGTCAATTGACCTGCGGCTTATTCGTGAATTACTCTTGATTCTCGGCATATGGCAAAAATCTCTGCTGCGGCTTATCTGCGGATGCGGCTAATAAGCGAGTATATACGGTATGTTGTCCCCCTGTACCTAAATAAAATGCAGCTTCACACAAAACCTTGTCTGTTTTGCAACTAGCATTTTACCATTTAACATTGGTTGTTCTAACCAGGTAAGGGCCTCGGTACAAAGTTTTTAGGAATGCAGTAATTTTTTCCCTTGCATGAACTAAATTGGAAAATCTACCATGGTTTAATTTTTTGGGTGGCTATGTTTCAAACAAATGGCTTGAGTATAATAGGTTAACCTGTACTTCATCTTTGATATATATCTACTCAAACGTTAATTACTACCTATGTACTCCTATGGAGTGCCGTCCTTGAAGGTGTTCAGCACAAGCTATGTATATATAGATTTTTTGTGAGGGATCAAGGTTAAATTAAATCTTTATTTTATGGTGTACTGGTATTGCTTGCACACTTCATTGCTAGTTTTCATTTTCAACTGTTACATTGCTGTTTTTTTCCATTTTGTCCATAATTGTGTAAATTTAGTGTGAATTTGTTAGTGTCCACTCTGTCCAATGTCCATCCATGCAATAATAGCTTCTGTTTTGAAAGCTGCTTCGTTGTTTCTAAAAAGTATGTTTGTTTGTTTTAGTCATTCATTTGTTGATTGGTGGTTCAAATCGTCAATCAAAAAGATGTTACTTAAAAACAGTTGATGCCTATCACTGTCAAAAAGTTTATAGGTTGATGTTATGACTGGTGGTGTTGCAACCTCTCCGGTGGTGTTGCGTTGATTGTGTGATTCACCACGAACGGGATGAGCGTGAAGAACAACACCATACATATATGTGGCGCGAACAAGCAATAATAGAGTGATCGTGGCGTGTAATCTCTGGTGATACTAACGATGTCAACGATTGAATGTAACAATAGCGTACGCGAAGAGTGATCATGGCATGTGAACTCTGTTGTTGCTTGCTGCCACAGTGCGAAGCTTTGCGCTCATGCCGCTCGGGATTTCCGATCGCAACAAAGAGTTGAGGCCAGTGGGAAACATACACAAAAAAGTCGTTACCAATTTATGCTTGTGTCTGTTTAGCAATAATGTTGACCTCAAAAATAGTAACGAAAATAATACAGTACGAATTCATTCTGAATTTTGTTGGTGCACGAATAGCTGCAATTTAATTTGTTTCAAGGCGATCTTGATAAACCATGAAATTACCTTTGATAGGGTTATGAAAAGGCTCCTCCACCCCCGTTGTCCCTTTTTTAATAATGTTTATTTGCCGCTGATGCATGGTTCATATAACAAGCACAATCGAATAACACGAGCACAAAATGGTTAGTCATAGCACATGACAGAGTAGGTGTGAGCATATAATCAACACTGAGAGGAGCAAAACACTTTGACAACGTCACAACTATAACTTCATTCTCTGATCGCCATACAGGGATCTGGCAAAGGGAGAGAAATGAAGGCATTTTAACATCAAATTTTGAGGTAAACAGTTAACAAAAATAGTAGAAAATAAACAGTGGCGCACCTAGGGTGTGGGCTGCCCGGGTCAGCCCTTGAAGCCCAAAACAGTAGGTATTGCACGATAACTCCCTCTTATAGCTTTGTATATATATATATTCTACTATGTTGTACCATTATAATATTACAGTATTTTAAATAAACACAAAAAAGTCAAAACATTGTAAGTAACAGTTAAACAAAAAGCAAAAATGACATATAGGGAAAAATAGTAAAAAATTAGGACTATCGTTGTTTCTGGAATGAAAACTACAATTTTCTACACAGTAAGTTTCCTTGCCTTTGTTGGAAAATTCTTCAATGGCAATGTCAAAATTTATATTATATCTGTCAATTGTTGCTCTATAGGCAGTGTGGCAAGATTTCTCAACCACAAGGTGCTCAAACTAGATTTTAAGTAATTCTTGATCAGTGTTAGTTTCGAAAAACTCCTCTCACAAGTAGCAACACTAACGGAAATTGTAAGGAAAATTCGCAGCATTATTACTATATTTGGAACAGAGCTCCCAAGAGAATACTTTTGAATAAACTGCAAAAGTTCATGGGGGGCTTCTTTTTCTACTGTGAACTGTACATCGGCAACATCGTATAACCGTGATGCAACAGTAATGTTCTTAATTGCACAACAATGAACAACAAGCGACGCAACAGCGGTCAATATTTCTTTTTCGGCTATTAGCTGCACTCAACCTCCTGTACAAGTAACTGGCCTACTTGCAATCTGAATGCAGCACGGTGATCTAAAAATTTTCATAATGACGCATCAACATAGTGAA
>JGI24021J15306_10002486_pt1 | contig 20008 bp, 10 predicted proteins | sample Ectturendosymbi1_FD_15306 | JGI IMG/M metagenome (IMG submission 15306)
CACGCTGAGAACGACTTTGTTCCACGTCTTGGGAGGGTCGGTTATGCTTGCCCGTTGAAATGTGGCGGAGTTCATCGCGCTGCCGCTTCCATATTGCAGCTGTAGAGTGTCGGTCTTCGCGTTGCTGACAATAGCGAAGCGGGTGACAGGCAAGGACCTCCCGTTCTTGGGCGCGATGCTGACGATCGTTCCTTGATTTTTCTTGAATTGCTTCAGGGTAGCAGTAAATACGAATCCGTTGCTGTGTGCGAGGTCGGCGGCAAGACTCGCGAAGCGCTCGCCGGAAGCGATGAGGTCGCCCCTCAGGGGTTTGCGGAACTTGAAAGCGCCGAAGAAATCGTCGGGAGCGGTCCTGTCGGGTTTGATTGCGCGAAAAAGCGGATTGTGGCGATCGGTCGCGACCTGTCCCACCCCGGTCATCATGAACATGTCGTAGGCTTGGGGCACGCCTGAAACATCACACATGCGAACGATCAGACCGCGCGCAAGTGCAAACGTAAAAGCGGCACAACAAAAACAACTCACCTGCAACGATCGCCGCCGAGAGGCCCAGAGCGGCCAACGTCAAGATAAGCGTCATGATAACAACTTCGAAAACACCAAAGCAGGTAAAAAATGGTATAATATTTCAACGCTATCACTTGAAAAAGAAATGCACGGTTCAGTTTCGTCACACTCGGTTTGCACTCCCTCTCGAGTGTCACGATTGGTCATCGGCGCCCATATCCTCTTTCTTGTGCCGAGGGCCACGCGGTCACTTCCGCAGTATACGCCACATTGCTAGAAAATCAATGGCAGTACCGCGCGCGAAGCATTTTATTGCGCACACCTGATAACGCCATGCATGAAGACGGATATGACGAACGAGGCGTTTTACAAGTCTTAGGTGTGACCCAACCAGGAATCAACCCGAGCCTAACAGTTTTATTTGCACGTGTTCAGCCCACTGCACAATATTGTTAGTTAAAGCGAAAACGAAAAGCTTCTCTTTTTAAATTTCCATATTTTCACCAGGGACAAACAATGCTAAAACATCGGACAACAAAAAAACAGAGTTAGATATTTGCGGAAAGAGATGTTTACTTTACGTAAAACTCGCCGCTTTCCACAGAAAAAAAATTTATTGATTAATGCACTTACTAATCTATAACATTTTATAGACGCAGTTTGTTATCTGCCAACGGTTTAATGCTTACTAAAAATACTGTATGTCAACTCAAGCATCTTCTGCTAACTTTTGTCAACTCAAGCATCTTCTGCTAACTTTTGTAAAAAATTAAACTTCGCCACCTCAAATTCACTTCCAAATGGTGAATTTTCATGGCGCGTAAAGATGAACGTAGCCCTGCATAACCAGCGAGTATCTGTCACCTCCCCAGGCATTAATACCTGGCTATTTCTCAGACTCAAACGTCCAGTGTGAATGGCGACATATTTATGCTGGAGGCGCGCAGTGCTCTCTCATTCCTTGCTTTTTTCTCCAGCTTGACGTGCGTCAAGGGTGTGTTTCTCCAAGCTTCTTTTCGAACAGCATTCTTTTGCCAATCGCAAAAATTCTCTCCAACCTGATGGTAACGCAGTCTCTCCATGGTGAAATCATTCAAACACTGCGTGCTTTTGGAATTGGTTTTTCGAATCCAAACTGACTGTCCGTCGTCGTTTGCTAACATACGAGAGAAAGCAAATAAACTGGGAACATTCGAAAAGAAAACGCGTAAACCTATATATGTATATACCAATAGTTAGATATGTTTGAAAACCAAACTTTGTTAAAGGAAAAGTTCATGAAAAATATCTTGCGGTTGCTGTGTGTAACACAACCAAAGTTTGAATAATTCAGTTGTCATTTTTTGCACAAACAAAGGTTTGGATATTTTAGTAATTCCCGCATTTTCCACTGTTCGCCGTTCAAGAAGATTTTTGATAAAAGCAGAAAACTTTTTCTCACTCGTCGATGTTAATAAAAGAGCAACCTCAGCCTCTTTAATGGAAATTAATGAAAGCTTTAAAAATTTGGTTGCAATTGTTTGACATCATGACAAAGTCGTATTGTTTGTAATTAGTTGATTTTGCTACTTTTTGAGGAAAACTTTAATTCGTAACTTCAGGATACGATTTGCTTTTACCAGAAAAAGAGGTGGATCTGTTTTAGTCTGAACGTGGCGAGGGAATTCACAACTTTACATCACATCAACATTTCTGTGTAGGCCAGCATTTCATCATTGCTAGCTGGTCAAAAAGGTTGATACGGATAAAAGTTGCGTGTTTATCCGCAACCAACTACGTTAATGAATTTATCATTTCAGAATAAGTTAGATATAGATGCTGCTGGGCCACTGTTTTTCCTGAAATGGACCGCGCAACGCACTGCTTTTAGATGTTGTGCACCGTAATCACCCATACATGGCGGCGGCAATGTTGCCATAACGCAAACTCATTTCCAAAGCAAAGACATTTAATCCACTTGCCACCTGCGGCAAGCGTGCCAGAGGTTGCCGACTCCCGCTGGAAATGTATTGACATTTTAACGCATCCATTTTGGCGTAAATGCCTTTTGCAAAGAAAACATATAAAATCGGCGTCTTCCTTCGTTAGGTATAGTCCGGTGTACTTTCTTCAACAAGCCGTGTGAACGAAGCAAGAGCAGATCATCAATGGATTTTCCTTTCATTTGCAGACCATCAAAAAATAAACTATTTCATCAATTGATGTAAGCGAAGACTCCTTGATTTTCGACAGATTGAATAAAATAAACTTATTACAAAAAAAGAAAATTTCTTGGAAAATCCTTGGCAAAGTTTGCAGGACCTTCAACTAGCGGCTTCGACCGTGTTTTGGCCGAATCGTTGTATATTTTCTGCAGTTTGTTTACCGACCTTGCCTTAAGATGGATCAATCATCGGATGCTGCGCAGCATGCTTTTACTATATTAGCAAAAAGGCCGTTGAAAGCGGCTTATACAAGATGACTTCCCGCGAAAGTTGTTGGCTTTAGAAACGCCGTGACCACGACACCTTTGCTTGAAGGTAATGAGAAGCTGTCGCCGGAAGAAGACGTGTGCAGCACTATACAAGGTGAATGCACGGAAAACCTTGTGACGTCAAAAAGCATCAACGTCGGACGTCACGCGCAGTAATTACGGTATGCAGGTTTTGTGAAAAAACAGCTGTTTTTGGTACGCAAACACAGTGCTTGCACGAACCGTGCAAACCAAAGACTAAAAAATTCGAAGAATGCCTGAAAAACACTTACATCTTCGGCACAGAAACAATTTTTCCCGTTTGAAGAGAACCTCCACATGCTGAAGTTGATATTCTGAACAAAGATAGCTGACAATACTGAAAGATGTGAGCAAACATCAAAACCTACGTACTTTTCTTGCTTGTGGTCGTGTATTGTGACTCACATCCCGTAGACAATGAAATTGCTTGTACAAAAACTTCGTTCAGCGAAGTTTATTAATAACAAGACCATATCTTTCCATCGGTGTTTGTTCATAGAATAAGTAGAACAAGATTTAAGTGATTGCGTGATTTTACAACCATTTGGAGAAATTTTTATATTCTTCGCTTTAAAATTGATACTTGTCAGTCAGCAGAGTACAAAAGATAATCATTTGTTATTTCAAACAAACGCTGGAGAATGACACCCGTGAAAGTAAATCTAAACACCGTACTCAGTTTTCATTTTGATTTGCAAATTACGACTTGGAGTCTTTTGAACTGCAGACTTGCCACACGATTCAAGCATCACGTCCATTCGACAATTGCTCAGTTATTGTCTGCACTGGGTTTGCAATTACGGGTTCAAAATTCAAACAACGTGTCAATTACACATCAACTTGTTGCAAAAATGGTTTTAACCGCGCTTTCGTAAAAACATAGTTTGGACGACGATACCTATTGGATTAAGACATGGATCATGTGCTTTGCATTAATTGGGCACATACACAATTTAAATGAATCACCACGGCAAAGGCTTTCCGTGGCATGAAGTAAATCAAGGCCACCCAGAAAGAGATCAAGGCTTCTCTTTCTAGAAGTAAATACTGGCTTCAGGTTGGTATACAAGAATATGTTTGAAAAGGATGCGGCGTACGTCTTCAGCGAGTGCACGTACGTACGTCTTCAGCGAGTGCACGTACGTACGTCTTCAGCGAGTGCAGCGTGCGTCAGTTGGTGCGGCGAAAACGAACGAGTTCAAGTGACCTTCACCAATGCGCGTCAGATGTTTTCTTTTTTTCTGGCTAAATTGCCTGCTCGTACACTTTTTCCACATTTCCTGGCATACGAAAATTCGTTAAGGATAATCCTAGGCGCCAGTCTGCACGAACAGGAACAAACGTCGTTGGCGTCACGTATATAAATGTGCAGATTGTGCAAAGTAACGTTCTTCTTTGCAATGGCCAATAGCGAGTGACACTACGAGTATCCAAAATGTGAAAGCGCTTGCCCAGTCACGGGGAACACAGGGCACGATTAAGTTGCAGATAAAAATAATTTTTAAGTCGAGAGACTTCTATTGGACACACTCTTCAGTTGTCATGCTCATGAATGTGATTTATTGCATTTTGAAAAATACGAAAGTTTGATGGAAATATCAGTAATTCCATGAAAATGCGTATTTTTTGCATTAACCAGGGCTTTCATTGCTTGCCCGGGGGGAAGCGAACAAACTGCCGTGAAACCAAAGTAGCTGATCAGCGAATATGTCTGAATAAGCCTGTTTGCTATGGCGTAAAAATTCTTTCCAGAGTTAATCATCAACAAAGCTATGACCGATTTTGTTCAAAGCATGAAATCAAACGACGGTTTGTTATCTGAACGAAGCCATTCTCCTGCCAAGCGTGGTAAAAGAACAGTTGTAGTAAGCGGTCAAGTTGAGGCAGCGAAGGGCAGCCTTATCGGGAGGCAGTGGCGACTGAGTCACTGTGTTGGTGCGTAAGCCGAACCGCACGTGCCAGATGCTCTTTGCTCACTACCCGAATGTAGCAATGTTGTAACAAATAACTATGAAATGCTCATCTGTGTAGACCCCTGCCGATATGCTGTGAATCTCGTTCCTTGCCGTGCATGCAATGGCTTACCTCAAAGCTACGAAATGGTAATGACACAATTTAAAGATAAGGATTCTTCGTCTCTAAGTTAAGTAGGAATGTGATATGGTTTTTGAAAAACATCGTCCTAAACTCTGCTTCAGTCCATTCTTCTTGTTTTTCTTTTTTTAAAGGGGCATAAGCAACAAAAACGTCCTTTTCTTAAAAGTGGCATAAGCAAGAAAATTAACCTAGTTGATATTCCTCTATTAAAGGCAATTTGGTGAATCATGTGAAAGGTTAAAATACCGAAGAACAGCCTTTTCATCCCTTAAACACCCTGTTCTTTGCCCAAAAGCTTGCTCAAGCGTCTCACACAAAAATTACTTTTGCAAAGGTTTCCTTCTTGAAATGGAACCTAGAGTAATGACTATTGGAAATGAGTAGAGAGTAATGAAAATAAATTGGTTTTGAATTGCTGACATTGCCTAGTGTTGCTTCATATGTTTGACTGAAGATGGATTAAGAACAATCCAAAACGTCTCAAAATAAAACATATATAATTTCTGAAGGCTCTTTTATTGTTAATGAAACTGATAAGTACATCCCGATTTTATGTTTCAAAATATTGGGAATGTTTTTATGCTTCTCACTCAAAATTAAGTCAGAGCACAAGTTCAGCGCAGCGCTGAAAACGTGTATTAGCAGCAGCTCAATCGTGTAATATCATTGCGTATCACCTTTTGACTAACCGTTCCGAACGCTATATAAAACTATACAGGAACACTGCTATTCCTAGCGCTTGACTGACCAGGCGTTTGATCGAGGTATAACTGTTTTCGCAAAGTTATTTTGGTTTGCAATACTCCTTCCGCAGGCTAGAAATATCATGACGCCAACAGGCACTTCGTTTGATATATTATGAAAAAACAGGTTGTTTTGCCCCTGGCTATCAAACTTATGTTAAATTCAGTTGAAACAGTTCAAACTGACAACATTTAGACGGTATAGTAAGTGGTATTCGAACGTTTTTACAGAAGCAAGGCAAACGTTTCTATATTTCAAACATCATCATAGAGTTCCATGTGCATTTCACATGGCACAACACCGAAAAAATTAATTTGAAGAGATATCTTTCTTTGTATACGACGTGTTTGGTTCAAAAAACTTAACTATTTCTTTAAACAACTTCACAAACGCTAACACCCTGTAGCGGTTTTGAACCAAAATTTATTTTAGAAGCTTTTCAAGCTTGTTGAAAAGATCTAAATTTTTCAAATGTATAGTTGGTTGAAACGAAACTTAAACGTGGCAACTCTTAGCAACGTCGTAGACGTAGCAGAGCATTTGCTGGAAATCCATTTTACTAAAATTCATCAAAAGTACGGGCATTTGAGATTTCCTGTAGCACATCTCACTGAAATTCACTTCGATACAACAAACCTGCTGCGTCGTGCGGTGTTCTACCACCAAGGAAACAGAATATTGTTCGCGTTTTTCACAATCGCAGTTAAGAATTGCATAGACAGCGTCTCTTCTGAATTGTTTCCCTAACCCACATCATCAACAGTTGTTTGCGATTTGTGCCAGATGAAGAAAACTTTGCAGAAACGAGTGTAGATGGTAAGCAACAAATCTTCATCCTTTCCGAACCACGTGAAACGAGTTTGCTCTAATTTCGCGGTGACTCAATAATCTTTTGTAAATAATATACAGTGCTGGCGTTATGAGCTGGCGGAATTTTATCAACAAACAGTAGAGTTCGGGGTGGGCGTGAGTGCTTTTCCTGGCACATACGAAAGTGGTTATGGCCAAAGATGGTAAGTCCGCGATGGCGCCGGCACTCTGCTTTCAAGGCATTCCACGCATTTAGCAGCCAAGGTACGTTGATTGGCAAGACAAATGCGGTGCCGTAAACTTCGCACAAGTACGCAGACATCAGCGCGGTACATCATGCGGTCTAAATAAACAGTTGAGACGGCTCGTTGCAGTAGTAGCAAAACAGCTGGAATACAGAACTTGCTGCTATCCCTGTTGCAAAATCTTTAACGTATTTAACGCCTCTGCTCTCAGTTCAGTCCGTGCAACAGATAAAGACAGTTGGTCTTTCCAAGTCTTGCGAGGCAGAAAAACGTTTTCATATACAGTACAACTTAAGCCAACATTATTTCAGAGGCTCGAATTTCAAAACCGAGAGCGATGGTTTTCTGGCGGGCAACTCCCAAAGCTACGATATACGGGTAATCTCTAAATTTTCATTCTCGAGAACGAGGAAGATATCGTTTGAGTTTAAGCTTATTTTAATACATATTGGCTTGCGCTGGGCTGAAAACGTCATGCGCTATTTGAGAAAAAGGCTGTTCCGATCAAGTTTTATAAATTTTCCAAAATGTCCGAGAATATTCGCCGTGACCTCTTGGAACTCTTATCTCCGCCAGTCTGGCCACACGCAACATTGGAGGAAACCGGCTCAACGCCGCGATCATGCAGCTGACCCGACGTTCACCATTCCTGTGGCTTACCTCCACCATCACAAGATCGTCGAAAGCTCAGCCAACCAGCGACCGAAGGAGACAGCTCAATCTGTGGTCTGGCGTGCCTGGCCTTTGGTTCGAGTGCAGTCGCTAATGCGATTCGAGCAAGACGCGCAACTTGAAGTTCGTCGACGTCTGAAAGTGAGGAAGAAAATAATCCTGGCAGCTGCTGCGGTTTTAAAACTTGCTTCGGGTGCACGTGAACAAAATAAAGTTAATTGCCCGCCCAAAAATGGCGCTGAAAATTTCGCTGCGTTGTCATTAACTGTTGGAAAAAAGCATTCATCTTGCCAATCGCCCACGCAGGCCAACTGAGCAAATAGGTCCGCCGTGAAATGCGCCAAATGCTCGCCTGGCTGCTGTGGCTTTAAACGGTAATTAAGCATGATTTTTTCGGCATCGTCCAACGCTGTTTGCGACTTAACTGTACAGTCTGAACTTAGCAGTAAACATCCTAATGCTGCATCGACAATTACCGCAGCAGTTTCATGACTGTCGCTGTTTTAAGTTCAGGCTATCACAGCATACTTCAAGCATTTCCGTCTGCATTATCGCCGACGATTCACATCGGACGCTGACAACGTTAGACTAGAACATAACTCTGCTGCTCCAATTGCACTTTTCGCGTTGTATTTCACTGTAGGTTCCGAAAACTCTAGAGCAGCTATGTCCAACCCAAATGGCTTACTGAACCAAAAATATGTTAGTATCTTAACCAGGGTTGCATAATGAGTAATATATTAGTGAGGGCCGCACTTTGAATGGCTTACTTTGATCTTAACAAACTAAATTTAGCTTCAGTCAATGTACTGAACGCGTTCGAATCCTAACTGCAATGGTAGCAGACGTGTTAAAGTGGCACTGAGGACTGCCTGTATCAAAAATGTCAAATTCAAGATTATCAAAATAAAAATTGTTTGTCAGTATGTAGGATACTTTCACTTCAGCTAAAACCTAAACTGGGCCGCACAAAATCTTCGACTGGGCCACATGTGGCCCGCAGGCCGCGGGTTGGACATAGAGGCCCTAGAGCGATGTGGACGTGTTATTGATCGCAGTGAAACAAATTGTCAGTCTCAGGTTCGCGGAAGAAGAGTAAACATTAATGACGGCCATTTCTAAAGCAGAAGTTTGCTCTTTAGAAACCGTATTGACAGTTTAAAAAACTATACTGACAGCATGTTCATCAATGATTTTAGCGGCGCCCCTGAGAAACGCTATGATTTCAATCACGCTCTACCTGTATCAAGAAACTGAGGATCTGTTGCTTGAATCTTTGCGAAATGATTAGTGCTTTCAGTAAAGCAACTGATGACGTAGTAACCGCAAATATAACTCAAAACGATGAATTATAAAAGTTGCTCGTGGTACATTAATTTTTAAACAACCTGTTGTCTGGCAGTAGAGAACATCAGCTAAGTGCACTTTCTCGTCAGACTTTGTAGATTAAACGATAAGGTTGACGTTGCGTTGAGTGATTCACACCATGAAAAACTTTAAGCAATTTTGCGGTTCGATTAGAACAGGGGTTCCAGCCTTTTTACGATCTCGTACCACTTGGGCACCTTGTATTGGTTAACGCGTACCACTTCTTCCAGAACAACTAATTTGATCGAATCTTAGTTTATTCAGAAGAGTGACATACATTAAAATAACAATCAAAGACCGCAACTAAACTGAGATTTTTATTCTTGTTTACCTTCCACCAACTGGTTGATGCTTGTCGTAACTGTGCTAACAGCGCATCGAAAGTCATAATGTTACGAAACACTAGGAATAGCGGCTACAGGAAAATTCATGTATTTAGATACAAAGCCCGATGCGTAAACTAGAAAGCTGTGAATCCAGGTTTTAGTGAGAAATGGAAGTTACTCGCGTAAGTATGTGTATTGTTTTTTGCGACAAAACAACGGTTCGCATAGTTAATAGGTCACACAACATTGCGTATAGTATAGGCTAATACGGAAACTATAGCATAATTTAAAGCAAACCTCTACACAAGCAACGAACATTTACTGATTCATTTGTCACAAGAGATTGGTGAAAGAACATGAGGTCATCTAGTCTACCAACCCTGCAACACAGCTTTCAGTACTATCATAAATAGTCAGTGAAAAGAAAAGGTGATAAAAAACAAAGACACATGATATTTACAGATGAGTGCATGCCTATTCACACACAGTCTCCATAACGAGATAATCAATTTCACAGGTGTGGAGAGAACAAACACTTAAATTAATGTACATTTGTTTGGCAATGCAAATGTTTATATGACAAAAAAACAGCAAGGTGGAAAAATATCAAATGACAGACAGATGAAGAAGATTAGCCACATTATAAAGGGAAGCTTTTCAGTGTCTGTTAAGTATAAAATATCCAGCAATACATAATGAAAAAATTCTACAAATAACCTAGAACGGACAATACAAGAGTTAAAACAAATTCCTTTTGTTGATTTGCACCAACAAGCCCAGACAGTAGGTAATTTTTGTGCAGATGTCTCGCGTGACACCTGGAAGACCTTTGGGAACCCCTGGATTAGAACATTCTACAGCATGATTTTGAGATTATTTCTTGAACTAACGCTTTTGATCAAATGAAGAAGGCGGTTGTTGGTAACTATTTGGAAGAAATTTAATAAATTCGCTTCTCAATGTGCATGGTAGATGTTGCAGAGCTGCTTAGACTTATTTCTTATAGATAAGAAAACACTGTGAGCTACGAAACCTTAATCTAAAATAAAGATAACATTGCATGTTTGCTTTTTCACGTCTATTTTACGCTAAAACCTATTTTACTGAGGAAGGGGAAAAGTTCAACCAATTTTGTGAACATTTTTTGTATTAATGCTATAAGATCAACTTTNCAATTACATTTAAAAAGAAACTATTGAACTAAGACGCAATGAATTTACTCTCTTCATTTCACTAAGTCACAGGGAGCCACAGCAGAGGCCGAAAGAGCCACATTCGGCTCTCCAGTCCCGGGATGCCCACCCGTGTAGCACTGGAATTTGAAAAACGCGTATTGATTGTAAGTTTTCGATTGTCAAGATTGTCAGTTCAATTTGCAGCTCATCAAGTTCACTAATTTCCAATAGTCATTTCGCAGACCGCTTGCTCGTGAACAACGCGGCACATAAGAAAACCTCAACTTGCTCTTTCGATATTTGGTTTATATGTTGGTTGTATTTAGCAGCAGCGCTTCTCAAGACTTGAAGAAAAATGGCGAAACAAAATATGTTGTCAGGGTTCAAAACAGAAGTGTTATGAAATGCAAAAATGGAAACATTTGCTATTCGTTTGGTTGGTTGTCCGCTCTGACCACTAAAAATACAGCCGTTGAACAAGCTGAATAACGGAATTCGCAACAAGAAAAAGCGGCACTAATGTTTGTATGACATTCTTTCAACACCGTCTTGCATTTCTTTTCTACAGTATTGTGACATCATTCTTAACAAAATATTTTGTAATGTAAATCTCCAATATGCCAGCAGTGGATAAAAGCAGAAAAACAGGAAAAAATGAAGTGATCGAAACACCTTTCTTCTTCCACTTCTTTCTTTAACGCTTCTGCCAGCGAGATCACAAAATGTCAAAAACGTTTCGAAAATTTAACTGACAAACTTAAAAATTGCGTTTTCCTGAATATTTCCTTCAAGAATATTGCAAGTCTAATAAATTTCAATTGCAGTCTCAAAATGTTTACTTCGGTATTATTAGCATTATTGCCTTGCTGCTTTTTTGGGCCGCACTGCAGTTTTTTGATGCGATTTAGTGACCAGCTGCTGCTGGCGAGGTTCAGTGAACGATACGGAAACGTCTGGCGTCGTTTCATTTAAAACTCACCTGAGACCCATTTACTTCAGTTCACTTTGTTTCGAGTCACGCCCGTTTAGAAACACTCAAACAGCTATCTTGAGGCAGTTTAATGACGACTTGTTTATTACGTTTTGCAATATCATTTCAAACTAGTTGGCGCTGGTCAGTTAGTTTGAAGTAACTGATTCCGGATACTAGAAAATTAAGTTTTCAAATGAATGCTATCAAAATAAAAGCCTCTATAACGTTTGCCATTGTCAGCTATTACAGTAAATCTAGTATTAAATTAGCAGGTCTCTAATAAACTAGCCACAAACTTTCGCAGTCTTGGCAGACAAAATTTTGAAACTCTACAACGAACCATCTCGGAAATAATTAATTATTAAATTTCGTCCTACTCCGGTCCTTGTTTACCACAACTCTTATTGCTGATTGACTTCTGAACTTTGATTTGAACTTTATGCAGTAGTTCATGTTTAAAACTGAGTGTCAAATAAGATGTGTGAGATTAGTTGATTTCAAAACGAGCTGTACGTTTTTTCGTAACAAAGTGTTTGGTGTTTTGATTTCGTGCTACCTTTTCGAGAACGGAGTAAAGGATCGAATTTAAGAAAGATCACAATGGGCTTGTTTGCACCTGTCTGGTTCGCAGAGGTTCAAGCAACGAAAACACTTCTTGGTCTGGCACGCGAGGAGTTTCAAAACCATTGTGTTTCAATGCGGAGTAAGACGCAAATAGCAACAATGCTCCCTGACAACAAATGGATTAAACGTCTTTTACAAGACCGAATGTCATAAATACTGTAGTTGACCGAGTTGCTGCTTACAAGCAGAGCTTTGCTGACTTAACATCCTCGAAGAGAGTGCGTGGATTTAATATCACCGCCCAATAATAATTTTTGTGGTAATTTTCAACGAGTGGATCCGAGGTACGAGACAGACGTAAACAAACTGAACAATAGGGCTCAGGTTTAGGTTATTCAGGAGTTTTCTCCAGCTGTTCTAACCTACATGGCCTGATCCTTAACAAGATGACAGAGCCCAGAACATGTAAGGAATTTTGCTTTTCTTCTTGAGATACAACAGACTGGCATGCGGTAAATTTGACTTCAAATCAACGAAAAACTTGTTTATTAGATCGAGCCATTTTGTTCGATTTTCACTCTGGAAACAAATCATGAAGAATTACTTTTTAGGGCCGATTTTTTCGAACCACGATTTTGCCTGGTCTCGCACAAACCTTCTTTTGTGAGAAACAACTGTTGCCGATCTTCGTAGAGCGATGTTTATCAGGCTTATTACGCAAATGCCAAGTCGCTGTGGAAATCGCTTGCTCGCCACAAGGGTGCAGATAAGAGGCTGCTATGTGCTACGAAGTTACAGTTGGTGTTGCACTATACACTGCAGACGCGCATACCAAACCTCCGTTTTATGCAAAGCTGCAAGTATGGACGTCGGAGAGTTTTTCCTCGGGGGCAATAGTGGATTTTTCCAGGGGCAGCGAATAGGATTTTTCCACGAGGGGCCAACAGTGATGAAATTTCATTTCATCCACTCGAAACTAAGAGAAATACCTTTTTTGCAAAAAACGTTGATAAGAAAACATCAAATTTCAAAATCCAGTGGGGGCTTGGCCACCCCTTACACCCCTTTCCGATGCCCACATCTGCAAGAAGTTTAGAAGAATAAATCGTTGGAAAAAGTTTAGCTTGTTTAAAGTGAAACAATGTATGCACGCAGCTTGCGATGAAAATCAGTACAAATGAAACTTTGGCATTTGAGAATGCAGATAAATCCTGACAGATCGGACAAAACTTTTGCAGCTTGCTGGAACCGCTGGCAGCAACAAAAATGTTTACTGCAATGTCTTTAGGGACGTTTTAGACTTTGCTTATAAAAAACTTGAAAACTTTTCTTGAACTTTATTGTGATCTAACAATACTCACGATACTCTCAAAAATATTTTACCGTCAACGTAGTATTTCTCATAGTAGCGAATTTTTCACTAGTTTTAGGTTTTAAAACGTAAAGCTTTATTGAATTTTTCAATTTTGCACGGAAGCCAGTGAACTGCGTCAAACCCTCTTTTTTTAAAACCGCAATACTGTTTGATTGTCCGATAAGTTGAAAAGTGGCACTGTGGCTCACGCAATGTGTAGGCGATTCGTTGCAGAAATAGCAAACAGTGCTTAGACTACTTGTTTCAAAAGAGGAAACCTCCGTAAAAGTTTAATAGTGTGATCCAGCTTTAATACCCAAATGCAACGACTAATGAGATATTGCTGGAAATTAGACGGAACTCGGTTGCAGGCACATTGCAGAACCAGCCAACAGCTTGATGGCATTATAATCTTTTGCTCAACTGTTTTATAATTTAAAAACAACACCGACGTTTCAGCCAACTAACAGCAGGTTTTTTTCATATGGAGTTAGATGGCGCTTTGCGACAACCACGGGCCTAGAGCGCCACGACTGTTTTCATGGACTTGTGGGTGTTGACTGGTTAAATTTGTTTCCCGGTACCACGGGGGATTCGTGAGAGGTAGCTTTAATGTTCATAAGCCGCAAGAGTATAGTAGTACCACTGAAGAATCTCAAAAACTTTAAAGATGCTTAGAGGATCACAAAATTAAATCGTTGCTAAACCCTATGCGAACGATTGCTGAGAAACTGGAAACATCCTATACCCACGCTTTTGATCGCCAAGGCGCGGTATATACTGCGTGCCGTCTGGGAAATATAAGCAGAAGCACTTTGGTGAAACCAAGTTTTTTTCAGTTTTAACACACACAAAAACAAACACACTAGCTGTAACAAAATTTGTGTCCTGACAAAAGTGCGCTTGCAAAACATGCATTATTGGGACACTGAGTGAACTGGTCACAAACTTGGATAAAATGTTGGTGTCGTTTTTGAAATTTTACAACAGTTGCGCACATAATTTTATTATGGTTGAAGCCAGGTTTGCTAACCATGTAATTTGCGTATGAAGAAAGCCAGTGGAGTCCGTATGAGAATTGACTGCATACAAACTTGATCTTTTTGGCATTAGCTGAACACTGATGTGAAAATGTATTCGTTACAGAATCTTTAAAATTCGCTTTCACGTTTTCATATTCAGAAAAAATTGACAGCTCATAAATTTGATGCCCGAACCCGCAGTGCAGGGGCGGATCCAGCCAGTAAGACAAGGACGGGGCGATTTCAATAATATTTGATAGTAAAGTCTCATAAGGCTTCGCTACTGTAAGAGGGACGAAGTATACTTTGCAAAGCTGCTGTGACAAAATAATGGACGACAAAATGGCCTTATATCGCGAATGCTGTTTCCCGGATTGTAAAAAATCATGCTGAATATAATTACTTTCGCAGGCTTCAGCGGGGGCGCTTGTCCCAATCGACCCCTGGATCTGCCCCTGCTGCAGTGTTCAGCGTTTAGTCACAGAAAGATAAAAATCTGCAGCCTGTAGCAAGAGCAATGCTTGGCTACACTTTGTGTCACTAGAAGAAGCATTTGTATCCAAATTTAAAATTGGTTGACAGTATTTTAACAGGAACTATCACAATCTACACAAAAAAATTTGCAAAGATAAAATGACGAATGCTTAGGTGCAAGATTTAGCACTATACCTTAAAGCAGCAGAAACAAAACTGAAAAGAATGAAGGCTAATCAAAACATGTGTATCTGCTTTATTGGAGAATGACGTGGGACGCAATCTGTTTGTCATTGGAGAATGACGTGGGACGCAAAACCTGCCGAAAATTTCGCTGCTAAATGAAATAGCTCAGCCGAGAGCTACCTTTTCATGGCAAATTTAATTAACCTTGTGGCAGAAAAAGGAATGTGATAGGTTCTCATGTGCATTTTACTTGGATGTAGAATAAATCTAAAATTTCAAAGCATTGTTACCTTGTTTATTGTTTATGTTATTGCCGGGTCCTTGTCGTGTACAAACGTATAAGTGCCAACACCCGTTCTGCAAAACTAAGTTATAAGTTAATATGTGCGTAAACAAGTCTCAGTTTGGTCACATGGGTAATCCCCTGCATAATATCGCCAATTATTAACTCTGCGCATGCATGAGCTGCCGTTGGTCAAGCAATCCTTGACTAGCTCGAAACTGCAGGAAAGTTATGCAAGAAAAAAAAGTTTCTACATTGGAATGCTTAAAATACCGAGACTGATGCTTTTTTTAGAATCGATTTGGTGTTAAATTTATTTTAGACTAGGCGTGGTGTGTTCGGTGTTATTGTTAACAAACAGATTTTTAATTTTGGGGTCAAGCCGCACAGCAACATTTCAATAAATGGTGAAACTATGCGCCAATAAGTTGCAGCATTTCACTTAAGCAAAACTCTTTTCAAATGGAGTATTTTCAAAATTGAAGCGCACAACTTGAGTATGTTTAGAGAGAAATATTTGACAAAATGAAGATGTTTCGTTTTTTCCTACATTAACTTGACCACAAATGCATCATTCGCTGTACGAAAGTAGGCGCGTGGCCCCCGCCGCAAGCAAGCAAGAGGAAATGAGCCCCGCTGACCATTTATGACACTCCAAAAGAGCACTAAAATGAGTATAATAAAACTGAACCTGACGTTATTGCAGCGTCAAGACAACACAAGGGTGACACAGCCGAATCCGATTGCAAATTGTTTGCTAGGAAATCGATTTCACGTCAGCAAACCTAGAACTTTTCATGACGTTAGTATTTCTAATTATTTGTTGACTTCGAAACACAGCTGTGGAAAAACAAACACCCTTGGGGGGTGCGAAACATTTTTGCCCTATTTTTTTATTTTTGCTGGAAAAATGAAAGAGCGGAATTACTACGCCAGTGAATAAAACATAAAAAAAGATTTACACTTTAGTGTCTTCCAACACAATACGCAGGAGAGGCTCAAGCCTTGAGGGTCCGTTGTTTACAAATTTCGTAGGTCCGTAATTTGTAAACAAAGACTTAGCATTTTGGAAACACTGAAATTCTTTACAAAATCTGACAAATGTTAATTTGCCACGTTTATAAAAAAAAATTTTTAATTCTTTAAAAACTTTTGCCCGATTTTTACCAACTTTTGTCCGATTTTCCGCAAACTTGTGAGGTGTGAGGATGGGACCGAACTGCCTGCAACTCCATCTCCTACGACTATGGTTCGGAAGGTGTGTGTAATTAAGAAATGCAAGAAAGGATAAAACACACTTTATCTACCTTGATACTATAAAAAAACATTTTAACTTGAAAGTCATGTGCACAAGAACTTTGAAATAAAGACTCTTTCAAATAAAAAAGGGAAGTCTTTGTGAAATAATCTTCGCGTCCCTTACTGGGCAATGCACAAAAATGCGTACTTGATCTCACTGCAGCCTGAAATATCCATGTCTGTCATTGTTTTCGTTGCTTTTCTTTTGCAACATGATGATCGCTGAGCCTATACACTGCAGCTTGAGTTTCCAGTACCACCAGTAAAATTCACTGATACGTGAAGTCAGGCAACACAGCTTTGTTTCACATGAAATTACCGCAGAAGCGTCNGGCAAGTTTCGGTTGACCCTTTCAACTGAAAATGAGGCAGGATTTTTTTTTTATATCTTGAAGCATGTCCAAGCGCTTTCGTTACTTTGCATTTGCCAAAACTTGCTTCTCATCCGCCCCTTTAGCAAACTTTTCTTCAACCTCTTCATTCCATTTCAATTGCATTACTCTTTTTTGCCAATACCGCTTGGTTGAATGATAAGGTTTCATCATTCTTCTCTAAGAGCTTCAGTTTTTCTGAGTCCATAGAGCAACTGATTACTGACAGCAGATTTAGTACCGTATTTCTTGCCTCTGTAGCCAACTTGTCCACAAAATCTTTCCATCGACATATTACAATTTTAACTCTAACGTTGCACTGAGTTGCATTCGAATCAGCCTCACCATAGTGCTGGGGCTCGATCGTAAGCGCTGTGATGATATATCAGTATTTGGACACTACGTCTCACAATTCAGGAGGCTTGAGCAAAAATTGGATCACAGTTCACTTGCAACGGAAAATTAAGTTCGCTCCGAAGAGCATCGCCAGTTCCATAAATATCGACATTTATGAACAGGATTTCATCTATGCTTGCTGCCAGGTTTCCCACACGAATGTATGCTCGATACTTCTCGTTAATTTCGTTGTCGCGTTTCTGTCTGGTTAGTACATCTTTCAGTTCCAGTAATACTAATTCAATTCTCTTCTTGGTGGTACTCGGCAACTTTTTTCACTGCTTCTAACTTAGTTAATCCAGTTGCAAGTGTTGTATCAGATATACCCGTGAATCCTGGCGAGTAGAACGTAAAAAATGGTCGACGATGGGTGGTGCCACACTTGTGTGTAATTCATTGAAGGCTATCTTCAAATCGGAGTGCTTAATTGGTTCCTTATTCTATTGTCCTTGCATAAAAAGGTTCTAGGAGATGAACACTACCAAGGCCGCACACACCGGTTTTATATAGGGCAGCGCTAACCTCTCTTACAAGGCATGCAACTTCGCAAGCCTGTTTGTTACATACGGATTTTTGTCCAAAAAATCGACAAGTATGCCATCGTAAAACAGTGGAACAGCTGCAGCTCACCTAAGACATCCAAATTTCTGGAAACTTAAAATCGAACGGAAACAGCACTACCAGTTGACCTACAAGTGAGCGAGCTGTTAACTAGCCTACATGTCCAACCATAAGTAATGTGACAAGGTAGGCTATTGCTTGCATTTTATCTTTTGCAAGAGGCAGCTTAATTTACCGACCAGGTACAGAGCATATGCTACGCCATAGATTCTATTTGAATAAGAGCTGATGCTGCCTAGGCTACTTCGTAGGCGAAATATATACTTTGCAAGATCTTAGTGTCTGATTCTTTGCTGGGAAAGGATTCCTTCCGATACACAGTGCTACGCCGTAACATTTCAAATTATGAATGAAAAATAAAGTTATTTGTCTATCACATCACAAATGTGTACTTTTTCCACCTTCCCTGTCGGGAAAGAGTAAGGTTGGTATTGGCAACCTGGTGAACCTGCTACGACTGATTAATCAGCAGTTGCTCCAAGGCGGGCCCTATTTTCACTGCATTCCAATAACTTAGGAGTCATACAACTTCTACTGGCCCAGTAATCATTCGTGTAAGTGGACGGAAATTTTTATTTTACAGCGCCCCTAGCCTAACACCACTGATCATGTCGAAAACGCTGAAAACAAAGCCAAGACTGCCAGTAACGTAGAAATGCAGAAACCAAAGCTAAACGTACCGGTGACAGGTTGTGTGTAAATTACAACTACTGAAGGATGTTGATAGAAAGTACTAAAATCTTTAACTGTGAAAACAATATGCATAAGTTGAGAACTTGCACAGTCATTAGATTAATTAGGCCTTGCGTCAAATTACAGGTGAAGGCAATAGAATTGCCATTGAAATTCTAAGTTCACACAAATATATTTTACGTCGTCACCGACAATATGTACATGAAATCAAGTATGAACATGAAAATTAAGCATCAGAGAAACACATACCATGAAATCTATGAAACACTTATAAAGGGGTAGAAAAATCATCTACATTTATATTGAGTTGTTACTCTTATGTTACGAGTGTCTTATCAATTAGTACTTCACGGTGGTTGAAAGCCGAAGCTAATATTTCCGGATTTTTAAAATCAGTGAAATGATCAGAATGCTAGCATAAATGTTTGACGACATCAGTAGTTTGATGATTAGATTTCGTTAAATATCTTTATCCTGATTTGAGACGCTCTTTTATTTTTTCACAGTTCTGTTTCAGTTTGGTCTTGTTGTGTTCTCTGTGAACTTGTGCGAATTTGTACTACACTGAATCCTTTTCTTTGATCAGTTAATACTTTAACTTTTAACAGTAAATCCTTTACCATTTTATTTAAAATAAAGACGTTTGAATAAAGCAACAACGCAACAAAGAGAAAAAAGAGATTTCTGCTTTCACAGACGTGTTTCACTTGTATTTGTTGTTTTCTACGTATAGGCGGATCCAGGGGGGCTAAGGGGGCTAAAGCCACCCCCTAAATTTTTTCAGATACGTTTTTTGATCGATGGGTCCCGACACAGAAACGTCGGGGTGATTTTTTGTATAGCCTTTAAATTAAATAAACCATTTCTTGCACAGGGATAGGGACGAAAATGCTAAATGCAAAGCTCATTTTGCTGAATTTGGACAGTCTCAGTGTGTTTATTTCACGATAAATGAAACTTCTAATAAACAAGTTTTTATAAAAAATATGTTCCCAATGTTATATAAACACGTAAGAATTTACATAAAGTATTTACATTACATATACGTTATATAAACCACACGTACATAGGCGTAGCCAGGGGGCCATGGCCCCTACAAATTTCTAGAATATCTAGTGCTTTAAGAGGCAGTATCTCAAACAATATACTGTTTTAGTTGCTCGCCTAAAAGCAAACATTTTGACCAACCCAAGCTTTTGGGCTGGCCATGCCACTGCGCACGTAAGTATTTAAATTCTTGTTTCATTTTGGTAAGATTGGGCTTCTTGTGGACAAAAGATGAATAAGCAGCAGACTCAGAACCGTCGCTAGAAAGTTTTCAATAGGGGGGCTTT
>JGI24021J15306_10002487_pt1 | contig 20008 bp, 16 predicted proteins | sample Ectturendosymbi1_FD_15306 | JGI IMG/M metagenome (IMG submission 15306)
AGATAGATAGATAGATAGATAGATAGATAGATAGATAGATAGATAGATAGATAGATAGATAGATAGATAGATAGATAGATAGATAGATAAATTCATTTGGCGGTACTGAATTAATTGCGTTAGATGTACTTTCTAAGCAGTAAAAGCGCCGGGGCACCGAAAAAGCACAAGCGCCGTAACCGTCCAACGGTCTTGAAAAGTACAACGAACTCCTTCGCTGCAAGCTGTGATCGATTGACTGAAACCGTCCAAACCAATGGAGCAAACTTGAGAGAAAAAAGCATGTTCCTCCATTGTGTTCTGTTTTGGAGAAGTAGGTTTTGTTTTAGTTTAGTAAAAAACTACATCGTTTGTATTTCAAATAGTGCTGACTGTTCAAGTCGTCGTTAACCGCAGAATATTTGTCCTATGTTATGTTTCTGGCCCCAATGAGCAAATGCAAATCTTCTACGTTCTTTCCAGAGTGGGTTCGTTCGTAAGGCTTCCGTGCAAACGCTTTCTTTGGCGATAGAGCAGCGTAGCGTCTTTGAATGAATGACTTATTTGGACGGCGCTTAGTTGATAAATGACGAACATTAGATCTGTTCGTTGCAATGACTCTATATCTCTGCTTGAAACATCTCAATTGCGGAAAGACAACCTTTGGCTTTCGCATCAACTGTTGCTTACCTCGTATCACACAAGAACAAAAGTGAGATAGATAACTGTGGCCCGATATAGCAGCAATGCTTGCGCTCAGTACACTGGTGGGGGAGGACTCCATTGACTGAAACTGCTTTCCTTGTCGCTGTTTACCATGGACGATGTCCTATTCGTCGTCACAGTGACTGGCACAATCGTGTCTCACTGGCGGCGGTAGCCAAGACGAACTATAAAACCAACTGCAAACCTTGGAGGTTCGCTTGATATCGCGATGTACGTTGCAGCTGCTGTCCAGACGAGGTACACACAATCACGAGCCAAGTCTGCAAGAGGCACGAATTGTCCCGTCGGGGAGGAATGCAAAAACGGGCTCTGCGTTCGGGCTCTTATCGGAAAATTGTTGACTAGTCAATCTCTACAGGCCACAAAGCGCGCACTTGGCCACACTGGACTTTGCTCACATTTGTCCTTTATATCTGATATTCCCAGAACATCGGAGCATTAAGATTTCAGCTGTCATTCACTGGCGATCGATGCTTAATTTTTAGCCAATACTTTTCAGGCTGGTTGAAAAAGTAAAGATGGAAATTGCGGGAAAACTGTTAACGGGTTACGTGCGGCTGCAATGGCTGGCAGACGCAACAAGCTCGTATTCAAACAAAACATCCTTTCCAAAATATAATCCTTTTCCAATCTACGTTTCCATTCGAATGAGTTACCGGATGCCAATTACTGTTGTTTGCATTAATCGCAATAGCTTTTTCGCAACACATACTGCCAGCACACCTGTATTAAAGCTTTGGCTTTTAAGGCAGGCTTTGCAACAGGCAGAGCTCCAAAGACACCTAAACAGTTGCACTGTTTTAACTAGATAAAGCAAATGCGGTGTTTGGGCTTTGACTATAATCGCGAGACACCGTAGGTAGGCTATCCACTCAACCGCCTGGATGCCTGCTGACCATGTGAAGGAAGCCCTTTGTTGGATTGGAAATGACGCTGCCTGCGCGTATGTAGCATCTTTTGAAGAGCAGTAAACGGAAAAACGATCCTGTAGATTGATGCTGCTTCAGCAAGCGTGAAAATCCATAACAGAGCTTTCTCTGATCCTCTCTTCAAACCAAACAAAACCAGGTGGTGTGATGATTCAAACGCCTCTCAGCGTTGATCTAACCAGGCAGCGAATTTAATTATGAACGTTTGTTTGAGTTAAGTTCAATTCCTTTGAACTCCGGTAGTCAACAAATGTACTTGCTCGATGAGCCAGTGCCACTGCCGGACCCGCCGTTGTGGAGATTCTGGGGTGTAAGAAAACGAATGACGCCGCTTTGAAAGACAATACATAAAGTTAAAAACTGCGGCAGTTTTGAGAAGCATTGATAAGAATAAATTAGACTTGAAACCCCTGGCCCCAAGCCCAGCTCGACACCCCTTTAAGAAAATTTGTTTGGCGACGGGCCTTGGTGGTGTTCAGTGAAGTTCAGCAGCAACATAAAACGAATTAGAACATCAAACAAAAAACAAGGTTTCCGGTATTCCTCTGAGGCCAACAACACTGGAAGCGTCATCGTGAAGACAATCTCTTGAAATGTCAAGTTGATCTCGAACCGTTATGGGGATAAGCTTGCAGGAAATACCCTCGCACTTAGAAACCAGACAAGATCTACTTGAAAAAAAATAAATTGATGTCAGTGTCGTATAAACTTTCTTCGTTGCCCAAAATCCATGTGGAATAGTGACGTAACAAGTGACCGTTTCGAGTAAACGTTCAAAGGTTTTTGAAAGGGTACGGTCCCGGCGTTCACCTTCAGTCTGTCAAACACAAATCCATCCTGTTATCGCAGGCTCATTACCCATGNATCTGACATGTGNAAAAAAAGAAAATNGCATTTCCTTTAAATCTTATTGTTCGGAATAAGTAAACATACACACGGCCGGCGAAAGAGGGACCGGCCAGTNGCTGATTGGCCACTTGAAGCAGGTGAATGCGATGATGCTTTTGATCAATCTCTTGAACAAGCCCGTCAGTGATGATCAAGACACAAGATGCCGGCGGTTTTCAACAAAAATTTGATTTCTCAGTGTTTTTGCAAAAAATATTAGCGTTAAGCAGAAACGCTGCTGAAGTAAGCTGACAGGAAAAAGATTGGGGAAACACTGATGAGAAGACCGACACGCACTTACAGGAAACCGACGCTTCGACGCTAAACTTCCATAACACGCCGGAGTGGGTGGAAACATCGATAACAGCAGCAAATAAGCAACGAGCAAATGCTAAGTACAAGACCAACGCGATGTTATAATCTGCTGTGGCTTGCTGCTTCCCGTCAGTAAAGCTTTCCAGTATGGTTGACGTTTACAGACAATGTATCCCTCGCTCGTTGCACATGCGTTACACAAATCGTTTATTTTTTTTTATTTCGCTTGATTGTGCGATCATGATTAAAAGAAAACTTTGTATGGAGTTCGTCAAAAGCATTAACTCATTACCTAACAAAACAGCGCAAGGAAACAGAGTCTGATGGCAACCCTGGAGCGACAATTCCACGCCGCATTTCAATAACACTTTGCAGGCAATAGCGCTTGAGTCATAAGCCTAAGAAGAAAAAAATTGGTGTACGTTGTTACCAGCAAGAGCTTTCCAAACATCATTCCCCCATGAGATCATTCAGGTTTTCCAAGAGGGAGTTCTTGAAACAAGTAAGGCAGGTCTGTCACGTTTCAAGTTAGGTTAGTTTGGTATCCAACCCGTTTGTAAATATTTTAAGTGCTTGACAAACATTAAGTGGAACGTGGTTTAAATCGAATGGCAAGAATACCTGAAGCACTTGTTCCACAGAAAAGCTTATAATTCTTGAAGTTCCTTCTCTTTCGCCCATCCACAATACTACACACGGGCAATCTCTGCCGCCGAAAACAGTTGAGCGATTTTAGCGAAGAATTTCATGAAAAGCCGAAAGAGGGATGAAGACAAATCTCAAATCAAAACAAACTGCACTTTCAGAAAAAATTTCGGACATTGATTTTGCTTTGGCTAGATTTCCTGACATTGAAAGATTTGAAACACTAATCCTCTGTTTATCATAGAAACCAAAATTCGTTTGAACACATAAAACTATTCAGTGACGATAACTTCCACAAACTTAAAGATGAAAGGTTTAGTTTTTCTAATCCACACCTTGCTTCGAACTGCTCATGCTTTGCGTGAATGTGTTTATTTCGTTTAGTTTCTGTGATATCTTGCAAAACGGCGTTCTATGTGTCATTCCAGCGCTTTTCGGAATCACTTGAAATTTATGTCTCAGCAATACAACAAAAATTTGCACGTTTTTCAAAACTTTGAAGTCTTTTGTAAAAGTTTCAGAAGGATTTTTCATTGAGAGACGAAATTAAAAAACGCGGTATAGGATATTTTAAAGTTGATTGACGTCGCGACTGAAAACTTTATAATAGGATTTCCGAAAGCATCAGGTACACAAACCAAAGGGATGCAAACTCCTGTCTTTCACTATTACTTCGCGTAAATTCCAAATTCAGCTCTACTTTAGAAAGTCCTTCGAAGCAGGAGTGACCAGAAAGTCTCCTTTCACATGAAATAATTAAATGTTAACATGCCTTCTCATTCACTGGTTCCGAATAATTTAAAGAGAATTTACAAGCTTGCCTCACGAAGGAATGTCGAAACGATACCAGCGTTGTGGGGAGGTATTTGTGCAGGCGGCGTAATGCGAAACTCTGAAGGCATAACGGCAAAAAATATCGTAAATAAGGCCACAAATTCCTTTGTAAACCACATATGTAACAGGAGGTTGACAATCATTAAATTGAAACACCGCAAAGTTTTTGTTTCAATCACACTCAAGAAACGGAAAGCAAGCTATATACGTGGTCACTATTTACGAGTTAATCTGTTTTGGATCTTGTTGTTACTGTTACAGACCTATCAAACAATCAGTGGTGATGGAACACGCAGAGCGAGGTTTTCGAACAAATCATTCCAGCACGTAGCCTCACAAATGTTTTTCTGCCACTTTTTGATGTCAGCGAAAAAAGTAACTTTTGAAGGACTTACGGCATTTCCTTTGCATGACGCAACGAAAACTAAAAGACAAACTAAGTAGGTTTTCAAAAATTCTAGTACCTGATGGACCACGTGATCTCAAAGACAAAGACGTAAATAGGTGAAGCATTCTTCAAATCGCTGCCGTGAAACAAAAGCGTTAAGTTACAAGGACTTTGAGATAGGACTGTCTGTTTGATCACTTCGGCCTTGTTTGACTTTTCAGGCTTTCTGTGTAACTTGTAGGTGGTCACAAAAGTCTGTCAACACGTCACATTAAACGCATTCTTAGGCAATTGTCCGTCCCACAGCGAAAGAAACGACTGAAGAGCTGCTGGCGCGGACCATTGTTCCAGAAAAACTACTTTGATATTTCTACATTGTTCTACTTCGATACAATGGTTTATGAAGGCACGATGAATGTCTTGTTATGTCATAAACAACATTGTCAGCATCTAATTACATCTATTTTAAAGATCACCTTTAACGCCGCGCCATTTTTTCCCTGAAAGTTATGGATGCTAAGCTTTATGGTAAAGGTTCTTATCCTGGAGTCCGTGAACCCCTTAGGGATCCATGAATGTGTTTTAGGGGGTCCGTAAACCAAAATCCAATCAAGAAAATCCGCTAGTTTTTATCCGCCCATTTGGGCCATTTTTCAGCTTAGTCGCAGCACAACTGTTGCCTTACATGCAAGCTCTACGCCTAACTGGTAATTCCAGTAATACTTGATGACGTAACATCAATTGGCGTTTCTAAGGGTGGGTGGGTAGGTCATGGCCTCCCATATTTTTGGTTTGCCCCCTGCTCGCCTCCCCGCCGGTTTTGTGCTTACTTTCACGTTCGAGTTCGTTTGATTGACATATACGTTCGAGTTCGTTTGATTGACATATAACTTTCAGCCAGCAAAATTTTAAACTATTTGACGCCTTTTTAATCGACGGTTCTGACGATATTCACAAGCCTATGTTGGGTTTGATAGGGTTAATCATAGCAAATTAGTCTTCATTGCAACGGAAAATCACCATGCAGAAGAGACATTTGTGTTGGCCCCCCTACTTTTTTCCTTAGCCCCGCAGTGCCCCCCCCCCTAGTTTTTTCATTCTAGAATNGCCACTGGTAATATTACACGCTGTCCTCGGAACGTTGTGCTTAAACTTTGCGCGTGCATTGTTTTATTCATTCTTTACACTATTTGACTATTTGGGAATGCGCAGAAAACATACAATGTATCATGACTGGGGGTCCGCGAGATGAAAAAGCTTGAGAAACACTGCTTTAAGAGAAGGCAGCTGGCTGGTCGTGTTTGTCATGAAATGCAGTGACAGCGGACATGTAATTGCAACCAACTTGCTGCGAGAACTTCCAACAAAGAAAAACCACCCTGTCAAAATACCTTCACTATCAACAACTTCACTAACAACTCCCAACTCAGCTTCTGTACGTCATTGAAGGTTGCTAACAGAAACGGTACGTCACATTATTGTGTCGAAGTGTGTCGTAACAACCGCAAGAATGTGTGACAAGTGTAAGCGTCCACATTCACCATTGTAGCCAGGCACGCGGTGTCTGGTTCGACGTACCGAACCACACTCAAATATCTCCAAAACCTGTGACCTCGCGAACGTAACAGTTAAACTCGTTGCAAGTTGATTTGTTGCTCAACTTGCTGACAGACAACTGCAGTTGTACAAATCCAATGAAGCTGTGAAGTATTAACCACACCAGCTGTTTGCCATGACAAGAGACGCTGGCAGACAAGTAAGTCGATAAATTTTCATCACCACCCCAACGCGAGATGACGTTCACTGCGCGTAATAGTTTCATTGTAGAAAATTACCTTTGTCTATGACATAACAGAGGCATTGTGTGGAATGCTCGTTCGCCACAGCAATGCTAACTTCATGACTTTACATTCTGTTCGGTTACTTCAAAAGTTAGCTTTTTGCAAGCATAAAAACTGTTTAAAGATCTTTCCATAACTGCCATACATTCTTGAGCTGAGGATTCGTTTTGTGCATAGTCTGTGCTTGAGGCAGAAAAATTCCGGAACTGTATAAGTTCAAGGTGAGCAGTTGCGCTGTAGAGACCGGATACCACAACGGGGCATAAACAAACATCACTTTCATCGTGCGACAGTCAACGTCGCTGATTAGAAACCTTTGCGGCGCTCCTGGTTTAGTCGGCTTCTATTTCAANCCAAGCGGTGCAAATGCAGCATGAGTTTATTCTCCAAGCTTTGCACCAGCGACCCATCAGCCATCACCGAAGTAGAGTATTGAACTTCCGATAAAATCTTTTTAATTAAGAAACGTCGGTAGAACCAAACCTCAGGCACCGCTTGGCATGTTGCTGTAACATCATGGCCGTCTCCAGTGGGGGGCCAGTGGTGCCCAGCCACCCCATTTCATGTTTGGCCCCCCAGTTGCTGCATACACCCAATCTTTTATCTAAAAATGTGGTCCCTCCTTGTGTTTTTTGCCCTCCCCCCATTCTGTAAACTCCTGGCGACGGGCTTGTGTAACATGAGTTGATATTGTAAAGGGCTTGAAATGTTTTCACCTTTTTATACCTTTAAACAATCTTGTGATTGTTGTTTTGAAAACCGCGACAAACGAATGTGGAATTTTCACTGGACTGACCACCTTGTAAGTTTAAATTCATGAAACAATGTCGTCTTCTAATAATAAATAAACAGAACAACGAGATTATTTACATTGCACTGGGAAAAAAAACATCGAAAATATTAGGAGCGCCTTAGAGAAGCAATTGGCCAAACACACTCAGCGAATAGACGTCCCGAGCAGACCGTGCGCAAAGCTACGCGAGCTGCGCTTGTGGAAGCGTTCCCTCAGCAAATATTCTGCCGCGGCATTCTATTGATACAGAGCCTTTCCGCCGGTTCGCACTATTTAAAGACATGGCGGTGAAAGCAGAAGCGAGATCAAAAAGAGTTCTATGCAGCAGCGGCAACATTTGAAGCAAGAGCGGAAACGCGATGTGACCTCTCCAGGTGGACGGGCGGTCATCCGTGTCGGTCGAACGCGCGAGCTTAACCTCGTCAACGTGCTTCACTTGGAAGGAAGGGAGGTCGTCTGATGCGTAGTCGAACGTCCAAAGGCGCCGACGAGAGAAATGACCTTTGCCGAGTTGAATGTAATCAACTGGTCAACACACGTCCCGGTGCCGGGAAAGTTTCTACGGGTTTAGGGTATTTTGATGTCGCTAAATCCAAAAATGACATTAGGCTTCCTTTCTGAAATGGCTCAAGATTTCGAGATATTGTGGGCATCCCGAGATATTGTGGGCCCTTGCACCTTGTCCTGGTGGAACCCATCTCCGTGTCTTTTATTTAGAGCACCAAGGGGCTGCAGATATCGATCTAAGTGGTTGAAGAGGTAGTGAACCTTGATACTCATCTTCACACCTAAATCTTTGAACATGGAAAGCATGTCTTCCACCAACATTTGATAATTTTTAGCCTTTCAGTTTCCAAGGAAGTTCGGTGTGACTAAAACAAACGATTGCCAAGCAACAGACTCAGTTTCTGGCATGGACTGCACAAAACGTGCATCTTTTATTTGTTTCGCGGATCCTAGGGCCATCAAAAACGTCTGTATTCAGCTTTTCGATAGTCAAAGCAGGAAATGCTTTGCAAATGTAGTTGAAGAAGTCCCCACTTGTTGGCAAGGCTTTCTCAAGCAGATAAATAATGGATACTTTGTGTAGCCGGTTTTCTGGCCAAGCAAGAATTTACAACTTTTCAAGTCTGCACAGGTTAACCGTTGGTAAGAGTCACGATTCAGTTTTTGCAATACAGTTTTAATTTTTGTTGTACTCTTCTCTTAGTTTTGTTGAATAGCCGATCAGGAGAGATGCATACATGTTACCATTATGTAGCAATGCACATTTTAAACTTCTTTTCGAACTGTCTATGCATAAGCGCAACACTTCACCTCTAAATTGTGGCACTCCCATTTTCAGCAAAAACCCTCTCATGTCTTTGCAGTAAACAAGTTCTTCTTGTTGGAAAAACTGCGGAAGTATTTTTTCTCTCTCACGGTAGAATTTTGTTAAAGCTCCAAGGCAGTTTTTGTCTTTGAGTCGGAAGGCCAAAGTTTCTGCTGTTTCTTTAGATAAGCTGAGATTCCTGATGAATGACTTTGGAATTGCTGGACTACTTTGGAACATACTTCCACCGCTGTCACTCGCAGAGCCTTCTACCTTTTCATGAAACTCATCACATTCCATGGATATGTCAGGTAGATCACTAAATTAATGCACAGATACTTCCTGTCCTGGTTTACTATTTGATGGTGTACAATTTGCAAAAAGCTGAGGAAATCATTCGTAACGCTGAAGATATACAGTACAACAACATATGTACGTAAGCTGCAGCTGGATAACTTGTGCTGTGAAAAAATGGAGCCTGGTGTATTAAACATCAAAGAGCTTTTTCGATACCTGATTACTGAAGTAATGGGATCTGCAATAACAGTTGGAAATATTGGAGTATCTAGCCGCGAATGAGGAATGTATACTGTTTATCCAGGGGGGCATATCCAGGGGGGCAGGGGGACATGCCCCCCAAATTTTTAGCATATCTAATCATTTTGTGCTGTGAGAAGCGGCGTCCCAAACAAAACTATTGTTGCTCGCCTAAAGTCAAACATCATACTAATGCACCCTTTCGGCATATGCGGTGTTGAATGTGCGATGTTGAATGTGCATGTTACTGATACATTTGTTCACATATGGCCGACACTAAAGTAAACTATTTTTCTCTTGTCCAAAAACAAAATATCGGCATCTCAAAACAAAGCTGTGTCAATTGAAAGAAGCGGATGTTGTGTCAAACATTTTTGGGCTCAGCAACCAAAATTAACCAGGACCATTAAAAAATCTTTGGCACTCGGAAATGAAAAGTTTTTTGTTGTCCAGTGAAACAAGCGCAGTTTACAGTGAGTTGGGAGGTGCAGAGAGCTGCGCGTTTTGGGAGAAAATGTTTGATATTTGGGCGCGAAGGGTTGGAGAATGCAAAGCAGCGACGCGTTGCGAACATGCACGTGTGCAGCTGAGGTGGCCGGAGTCACATTTTCAGACACCGACTCGGCTTCTGTACAAACATTTTTGAATCCGGATCTGGTTCTGAAATCTTTTCAAATTCGAGCGGCTGACTTTAATGTATTGTGTGCATGAAGGGTCACGTGAGAAAAACGGCGAATCATGCGATTGCACGCTTCCTGCACGCAAAGTCCCGAAAGTGAGAATCGCGCAAAATGCTGAGCGCTTGCCGTTCAGTGTACGCGTTTTGTTTGATTGGAAATTGGAATATGTTTTGGAATCTACTGAAGCTACTTTTAGGTTTTGGATGTTGCGCTCTGTATTATGGATTTTCTGATTATATCAGTACTTTCCGAATTTAATAACGCCTTTTCTGGCCACCTGGTTGTAGAAAGAGAAGCGAACTTTGCAAATTGCTCTAATAGCGAAACACGTCAAGGAATTGAAAACTTCAGGTATTGAAACAACCTGGTATATATCTTTATCATAAAGTTTTTTTGACAAATCCGAATGTTGTGTTTTTATCGTGGCAATCTCAGAAGTTGACGTCAAGAGAAAGAGCTATAGATTGAGCAAGAAAATGTAAAAGTGAATTTCTGTCACGTCACAAGCAACCTTGCTTTGCTTGATAACAGGTCACACTGCAAGAACGCAGGCGTTTCTGATTCAGCTTATTGCGCTGTCTGTGTGTGAGTGTTATCAGGCATTCAATTCGCTCTCGCCGCAGCAAAGATTGATTGATCAATGTGTGACTAGCCCAGACATGTGCATGAAGTCTTGTTTGTTTCGGTGTTTAGCGGAAAAGACGTGCGATTAATGACATTGACAAGAAACTGGCGCTGGTTTTTAGACCAAACAAATTGAAGACGGCTGGTTCTGTGGCTGAGCGATCAGCTTGCGAACCGCATCGCATTTACGATTATGTCACAACTTTAACGAAAGACGAGCTGCGGGCTACCTGAACCGCAAACTCAACGCGACAGTGTTCAGCGAAACCCGTCAGTTGCTGCTGCTGTGACGACGCCATTGTCGCTCACAGCAAGATCAATAAAACAGCGAACATAATGCCGAGGTTTACTGGAACCTTTTCAAAGGTCAATAAAAGGAATCTTTTTATAGAACAAAGTTGTCAAAAATGTCAACATAAAGAAGCTAAAGGCTTCAAACAGGTTACGGTTTCTTTTTTTTCCATTTGCGCTTTATCTGCTACATTTCCACGTGAAACTACAAATCTTGCTTAAAATCTTCCTTCCCGAAAGAACGAATTCAAGAAGAAAAACGTGTTAAGCACAACAAGTGCTTTGCAAATGTATAAAATTTAAATCAAGTTAACGACAAAATGTTTTATCACTGAAATGACAATGCAGGTGTCAGGAAAAAAGGCTTGATCTGTTTCAGGAGTGTTTTAAAGTTAAAAAAGGAAGATCAATTAAACTAATGGATGTAGCAAATATTTTTATTTCCAAGAAATGTAAATGAAACTGATATTTAGTGATCACACTGCTTGATTCAGCCAATATCTCATCATTAGTGAATGTCAGCAAAGTCCAACTTACATTCGGGTGAAAGTCCCTCTCAGTCCCCTGACGACCCCGGCCGGGCCGGTGAAGGTCAAACTCCGGCGATCCTCCCCTGCGATAACAATTCGCTACAGCGAAGCTAATCACCAGCAACAGCAATGACCACAAATGCTTCCTACGGGACATTTCGGCGCAGTGTTTCAGTATTATTTTTTTTTTGATGAAAAACCTGTAAAGCATAAAAGACGACTTTGAGTCAGAAGCGTAAAAGACTGGTCATTACGTTAAATCTCAAAGTATCTGATAAAATGTTTGCTGCAGCTTAGATTGGACAAAACTGAAACTGAGCTGTGTTGACGTGTTGGCATCGATTAGTCAACGTGCCATTCGGTAAAATCCACTTATGTGAATGTGAAGGTCTTGAGCGAAAGTAAAGTTACGGCGGTTCCAGTAAACCAGTAATGCGACACCTCGTTCGCAAGATCTCAAACAACTGATTTTTTTGCAATCATTACAAGAAAAGTTTCTGAGCCAAGGTGAAGGCCTACCTTGGTCAAACAGATTGGTTAAAACAAGGCATTGCGAGAATGTCTTTGAGTTCGGTTGGCCAACACCGGGTCAGGTTGGGTTGACAGCGTTCAAATGTTCACAAGTACAAGTGTCAAGCAATGTTCGTGACGCGTTTACTTTCAATTATTTGCAATGACAGGTCATTTTTGATTGAACTTGTTTACATAAATACTTTTACTGATTTCTCGGAAATTTTAAGGCAATGCATTTCAACGTTTTTTCTTTCCACTCACATTTACTGACAAAGTTTTGTGAACCGCTCTGCGAAACTGTTGCTGTGCTGTAAAACGAAAAACCTGGGACATGAAAAAGAGACAAAATGTTAACACAACATGCATTTTACTGTTGATGGGAAACCTGAACTTGCTTATTAGATATGACGAGATCAAATTTATAGAAAATCGGCGAATTTTCAGAAACCGTTGTAGTTAAATACCGGAACATTGTAACATTTTCAGGGCTTCGCGGCCTTTCTGAAAGAATTTCCAGTTGGAGCAGCGGAAAGGGCTGTTGTAAGTGGCGTAGCCTTGGATTGATAGACTCTGATGCAGGTTGCCATGAAACTAAAAGTCAGGCTGCTCTTTCGAGGCCCTGCAGGATTAAGCGTGAGCGCACAATTCTTTAAAAGTCGCGTTTTTGTTACGCAACAGTTAAGAGCTTCGCACCCAGGTACGCAAGGTGTTTTGCGTTTGCCGAAAACAACGTCGCTCTATCGCCAGGGAACATTTACATGCGTCGCGACGTTGAGAACCAACAAATTCTTTGTGATCTGTCGCACGATATCGTCGTGACCTTATCTGACTTTTAAACTTGACAGAAATCAACCGTCTCCGTTTTTCAACGGACCACCTGCGACCGCCATGGTCCACTAAGTGCAGTACGAAAAAAAGCACAAAAGGTGTTGTCGCGGTTACTACAAGCCCCATTCATGAACTGAAAAGGCACAGTTCGCGGTCAAATTCGGCAGTGTCACATTTGTGGTGCCTTGTTGCTGGAAGTGGCGATTCTATTTTTGCGATTACGTTATCAAGGGCTTCATTATACACTTCATTATACAATCATTATACAATAATTTTGTTCTGCTGCAACTAGTAAAACGCCTAATAGTTTGAAAAAACTGCAGCAGTATTCAAATCATTTTTGTGCAGTTTGCTGCAGTGGCGACTTCACATTCAGAAACAAGTTTTATGGAAAGGTATCTTAAAACTGAAGCTCTGCTCATCGTTTAACACTTCAATGAAATCTGCTGCTCTGATGAAGCCCAGTATCAAATGACCTGTTGTTGTTGATCAGTTGCCACACGCCACGGAAACATCGTTGAGGTGTAAATACTGCTTGTCGACGAGGTACTGCACTTTAGCAGCAATGCACACTGCAAAACCAAACCAAATGATGTTGCAGAGGGTAGTGTGATATGTTTGTAGTTCGCAAAAAAGCTTAAAACAACACACTTTAACAAAAAACAACAGCTTTTATTGCGTGGTAACAAAAAACAATAGCTTTTATTACGTGGTACTATTTTCGAGATAAATAGCAAATGCAGAAGGTGAGCAGTTTTCTTCAGGTAACAATCCGAAGAAAAGCTATTGAAACAGATGCAGTCCTTGCCCCAACATGACAGTAGCTCAGTAATTGCTGTCCTGCAATTAAGCTTATTCCGCCTTCACGCTAAGGAGGGCTGTTTTACAAAAGTGACATATTGTTTCTCAGCTGCACCGTTCAGCTCTGGTCAGCACGCTTGTGGACAAGCATACGCTGCGTGGTACACGTCATCACGCACCTTGCTGCGCAACGTATCCGAAAATCAAGTAGAGCAGGCGGCTCATCTATGTGAGCGCTCAAGATGAGGTCAACGCTGCACGAGAACCTGCTGCACGGCCTTGAATTCCTCGAAACATCCTCTTTTCAGTAAAGTCGCTTTCGCTCAACATGAGACGCCACCATAAACAACAAGTTAGGTATTCCCGCTCGAGGCCTCATCAATAAAATTACATCAGATTAAACTGCGCAATCATCCCGTTAATACCCGCGCTAACCCTGCATGAAACGTAATTAGGGACCTGTTGTTGCAGTCGCCGCTTTTGAAAAAATGTTGTCCTGTTTGTATGTTTACAAGTTAGGAAGTTGCTTTCTTCATTGTACCGTTTCGGTTTCTTCGATTGATTGGATCAGGGGCTAAAAAGTATCCAGTGGCGAATCATTAAGAGAATAATGGTCGATTTTCTGATTCGCTGACGTCATGTTTACGTTTAAAAACTGTACCATTACTTGTCAACGAGTACATCTGCAGAATAACTGAAAACTTCGAAAATTAGGAAATAATTCGAACTGGCAAATGAAGCAACTGTTCTTTTTTTTCCCAAAACAAAAAACAAATTCAAAAACAGCTGTTGTTCCTGTCTGAAGTTAAGGTTTATTTTTCTGTGGCGTCTTTTGTGCGCGAGCGAGTTCGGGCGGTGTTCTCGATGAAAAGCAAATATTAGAAATTTTTCGACGACTTTCACATTAATTTACCGCAACCTCCCCATTTTGCGCGACAGTGGCGCAATCGCCCCAGCGCTTGAAGCCGAAAGTCCTCCTCACACGTTGAGGTGTTAGGCGCTGGATGGACGAGCGCCGGCTGAACTAGAGGTTTCAGCCAGCGGGGGCCACCGGTTACTCTAGGGGGCCCAGTGGCTAACACTCAGAAAACAATTGAGAAATGATGGTGAGTGCAAATGTTGATGGCTATAGAAAAACCATAAATCACCGGAAAGTACTCCGAAAAAAGCAAAAAACAAAAACCTACCGAAAACCAAAATAATACTAAAACCGAAATGTAGGCTAAGTGGGGTTAAGGGAATCTTATGTGCGCAACCAGGATACTTTATTTTAACCAACATTGTTTCTTCTCTGGAAGAGCGATAAATCGGTAAAAGTAAGGACAGCCTGGACCGCTACTTTCCAGCAACAAAACGTGCAGCAAAATTAAGATCCCGTCGTTGTGACACCCACCCCAGGCGAAATTACTCTCTTTACTGGAGCCCGCCGCCGGCAGCATACAATTAAGTTCTATTTTAAACATACAAAATTGTCAAGTGTTTCTACCACTTCAAATAGCTTTCTCGCTCTGAAAGCAATGATTAATTAAGAGGTGGACAACAGATGCAATCCAGAACATCATAGTTTTTGGTCTGCCCTGCCACGAAATATCGGAACGCCAGCGACGTGGAATGTGTCGTTTTCAGGAAAGCCTGTCAATTGCGTTCAAACCTATTATATCATTAATTGCTGCCATAGCGATCAGGTTTCGTACTTTTTGTTCACCTTTATTTTTGAAACGTTTCTTGCATTGTAGCATCATTTATTTCAAATTGCTCAGCACGACGTATCACTCTTTACAACTCATACCGCAAACAATTCGCTCAAATGGAGGTCACGTTTTGATCAGAACTGGTTGAGATTCATCGTTAAAATCGTTCCATCCGGATGCATCCAACACTTCGTTACTTTTTACTTTTTTATTTACGTGTTTATCTCAGACACAAAGACCGAGAAAAAAAACACGTAAGTAAAAAAGTAAAAAGTTACTTTTTACTTTTTTTATTTACGTGTTTATCTCAGACACAAAGACCGAGAAAAAAAACACGTAAGTAAAAAAGTAAAAAGTATCACATTAGTTAGAAAAACAAAAAGATACAGATATGCTTGTGCCCAACACTTCACGAGGTAGGATTTGGTTGGTGCGCATAGTCGGTACTGAAGGGGTACGAACAACGAAACAAGGCTACTAGAAAATACTGCAATTATAATATGCCTCAACTCTTCTTCCTACAACGAGACGCTAAACATTGCAAGTTTGCCAAGCTTCAAATTTACGTATTTTTCGCTTTGATGGACATCTCTCTCACAAAATCAACTTTGCGCTCAGCTGTAGGCTGAAGATTAATTTCTATTTTAACTGCAAACAAACTCGAAAGAATATTTTGTGGACTGTTCACGCTGTCTCGAGATCGGAGAGCTGTCGTTTTCTTCGCCTGGAAAGAAAACGTGTTGCGCGGCAAAGCCTTTCCGAAGACGTCGATGTCTCCGCCGTCCTGCTGGCTGACCGATTGCGGAGTGTGCCGCGTGCCAGAAGCTAATAAGTCCGTCGTGCGTCTTACGTGATTTCGAGAGAGTCTCGGAAAGAAAAAAAGACTACTTTCAGTGAACGGCGACTCGCGACCAGCAGCGTCTTTTAAGAAAAGCAGGAAGCTTGCTTGGTGAATTAATCCTGGGCTTTTCAATGAGTCATTAGCGGATGACAGTTGACCCAGACAGAGTTGCCTGATTAGAGTATTTTGGGTTGGACCTTTTTGGACACGCTTGGGCCTCCGGTAGACTTTGTGGACCTTCCGACGTTTTTGGTCTCGTTTTGTCTTGTTTTTGGACATTTCGTGTTTTACTGTTGAAAAGAATGCAAGTGATCTAGCGAGAAACGTTGCAACAGATGCCTTTCCTTCAATTCGCTGATTCATTTCTACAGTGGGTACCAACACGTCGATTAATTAGTCAGCAGAATATGGTCACGCCGCGAAGGGGTAACGAGCACATGTTGAGTTTGGGCCTGGCCACCAGTTTGTCGTTGTTGACACTCGGGAGCAGCTTCATTGTGATGTTCTTCCTATTCTTTCTTGTTCTTTATTTCGTAGCACGACACTCGTTCCAGCAGAGTGATCCAACGTTAGGACTTTTAAAACTCCTGCGTCAAGATTCACCGCATGAGACTGCAATGAAAGAGTCACGACACACTTCTCGGTATCTCCAGTCTTGCCGCCAGGTATCAAAGGTCTCATTCTCGCGAGAGTGTGAATGGTCCATCGACGCGCAAAGTCCATTCTCTGCCGTATCCTCGGGAAGGAAGAACCAAAGAAATGGAAAATCTACGAGAAGCAGGACAAAAGTGCAGCTCGCAGTAAGTGCTGATGACCTTTTCGTGCGAAGATTCAAGAAACGTTGTGATTGTGACAAAATGTTTTCGCATGCCGGGTCATGGTCTCCAACAATAAGATCTCGGCATCTACGTTTAGTGACAAAGCCTCTGTCTCGACGTTTCAAATTACGTCCTGGGAGGTTACAGACTCGTCTACGTCACTGACTACAATATATTTAAATCACTGCAATTACTACATTAGAAATAGCTCGCGTACTAGGAGAAATGAGAACAACTCGGTAACTGTATGTGATGTTGAAAAATCTGCCTCCCAATCTGACGACATACCTGAGTGCAAAAGTAATTGCCTTTGAATCAGTAGCAGCAATTTCCGACTCTGCGACAATTTTTCACAGGCTCCATCCTGTCGCTTGACTCAAAGTACTTCAATTCATCATCAAGCTCGTGATGTTTGTTGATCGATGCCCAATTTTAGTGGCACATTGTTTTTTATTCAGCTGCACGAAAAAAACGAACCAAAGAAAATTAAAACAAACAACAGGAAGCTTTCGGTTAAGCTTCGATAATGAAATGTATGGATGGATACTGAAGAGTTTCAAGCTAAGTTTTGAAACATCCAGATATATTTCAGTAATGAAGGTTAAGGTTGTTTGAAGGGCATAATGACAAAATTAGCATAAGAAAGCAGCTTTGTTGCACCGTTGTTATAAGTTTAATCTTTTTTGATTGATAGCAGAGGAAGTACCGCAATTAGGCATCAATAATTTGCTTACACTTTCACTTTGACAAAACATAGTTGAAAACCTTCTTTTGAGCCTGTTGCTTGTTTTGTGGTGTAGAGTTGTGAGCTATAAATTGTAAAGACAATTAAACGACTTAGAAATAGCTTTTAAAACCCTCTCTAGGTAAACTTAATGTAGTCACCTCGACTATGAGTATCCTCAACTATCAACAATGTTATTTTTTAACTTTCATCTACTGCACCCAGTAGTTGCCACCCATTCGAGATTTGGCTGGAGATGAAAGCGAAGGATGCTCTGGTATATTACCTCAATTTTAAGGGTTATTGAAAATATTTTGTTGACGAGCTTAAAGTCAGCCGCAGAAGAAGAACTTACACTGAGCCTCCAACTGCTAATGGCAATGACAAATAGGTGGATAACTACATTGCATTTCGGATATCGGGTATTGATCAGATAGTTTTCTTTTTTTGTTATGTGTCAAGGTGTGTCAAAAACACATATACTGTAAAATGGTAAGCAAGGAACATGCAGCAGCGTTAGGTACACATTGCCGGTTAACTCACACTGAAACAGAAGTCATTTGTCTTCAGACAAACTGCTTGGCATGGCTTCCTCCTTCAAATCTCTTTCATAAATCAGTCTCCGCCCGACACAGGTCAAACTAGCGTAGGAGCTCAACGAACCGGAACCCGAAAAATATTTTTAGTTTGGGCGCAGTGCGAGCGCGGAGACGAACCGAACAGCGTGCAAGTCGATCAAAATGTCAGCTCGCCTTCCTTTTTGCAAAAGGATAAACGTCAGAGCAAAGGAGGAAATGATGCCATTTTGCCCCAAATCGCAGCAGATGATATGGGTCGCTGCGCAGCTGCTGCAAAAGTGTTGGTGAAATTCTGGACAGTCGCTCCCTGGAAAAGTTGAAGCTTTGGTCAAGTTTCACTTTTTACAATCGTTTTTCGCCCTTTCAGTTAATAGTGGCCGTGAAGCTTGTTTGCCGAAGTTCACTGTGACGTTTTGCACGTCGTTGGTGGTCGCATCCACACAGCGCCCTCTTGCTGCCAGACGTGCATAGTTCCGAACAAAGTAATCTGAGCAATGAGCACAGGTTTCCAGCTTATCATGCCTGGATTAGCAGAAGCTGTGAAGAACATGCGAGAAACGGACCGGTGTGAAACAAACCCGCGCCCTTCTGACCGGGCGAGTCACCAACAGATTGTTGCTCAAGATGAAAAACTGGGCAAATTCTATTAAAAGCTACGGGTCGTGAATGGTCAACCAGTAGCCTAAGCATTTTCAATTAAATTTTTGCTACTTTTATGTGAAGAGCTTGGAAGCATTTCCTTTGACTTCTGTTAAACCAAAACTCCAAGAAACTTATACGTCATCACTGCGAGGTTTTCTCCGTGGCAAGAAACCCCCCTGAATTCCCGACCCCTAATTTCCCGCCCCTACAGCACGTCAACCCCGAATTGCGTCAAAGTTTTTAGGGTCAAAATTTTTTGACCCCTAAGCACGTCAAAGTTATTAGGACCCCCATTTGCACAAAAATTTTGCTACATTTTGAAAGGCATGTGACTTGCTTCAGAGCTTACTAATTTGGCTCTGCGGTAGTTCATGAGCTCATTAACAAGATAATGCAAAACTCTCAAAGGGGGGACCCGAGGTGACCGTTTGCCCTGATATGCACACTTGCAGGTGATTATCTGCAACTTGATCTCGAAGACCAGGGCGTCTGGTTGCTCATCTCGTTAAACTGAGAATATAACTTATTTTTCGACTAAAAAATTTTTGAATTTGCAGAAAAAAATCTCACTTGGCATTGGTGGCGTTATCCATCCAAGATTGTTGCGTCACAGTGAACATCGTGCCATGAACACGTCATAGCAGCAAGGTGTTTGAATTTCTTGTAAACAGTTTCGTCAAAATGCAATGCTACAAAGAAGTGAAAAAATCAAAATGCTGGCCAGGATTGGAAAAATGCACAAAATGTGCAAACTCTACACCAGGGTTGCACAACCTGCTGCCCCCGTGCGGCCTTCGACAAGACTTTACGCGGCCCGTGAACATGTAAATTCAAAATAAAAATGATGGCCGAAAGAACAGAGGTGTGGAAGCAGGCTGTGCTGTGTGTGGAAGCAGAAGAGAAGCATGAAAAAATGAAAGTATCTTGAACTCACTGGCGGCCGTAATTTATTAAAACAAACGTGATGCACGGGCAACAGCGAAAAAGTTGTGCACCCCTGCAGTGACGATTCTAAGGGTGGGCCTGGGTGGGCCATGCCCCCACCCAGTTTTTTGGCTGGCCCCCTGCTTGCCCCACCCAGTTTTGTGCTTAATTTCACGTTAAAGTTCGTTTGATTGACATACACAGCAGATAACTTTCAGCCAGCAAAATTTTAAACGATAATAATTTAGAAGCCCACTTGCCTGCATTAAATATTTCCCAAATGCATGATAAGCTGGGTTGTTGGTTTTGATGGCCGGGTGATGGGAGAGGTTGATG